>JFJP01001248.1_pt2 | contig 14663 bp, 9 predicted proteins | sample 431651 | NCBI WGS metagenome assembly JFJP01 (sample SAMN02602958, study PRJNA72255) | Microbial mat metagenome, whole genome shotgun sequencing project. | biome: fresh water; feature: sink hole; material: water; isolation source: purple microbial (photo- and chemosynthetic) mats found in...
TTCCAGGCAAGGGTCATGGGTTAAAGATATTGAATAAATTGCTTTTTTGGGGGTGGTCAGACAGGCATTTGTGTAGATTTTTTATAACTACAAAGTGAGATTATTTTTCATATATTAACATTTTATCTACTTTAAAGTTGCGTATTGTAAAAATACAACGTATATTTACAATTATTTTTCAATACATGGCATCGAAGCAGGAAGTAGAAAAATTCTTAAAGGAACTAAAGGTGAAAATGGAAGTTTTTGGCATATTGTTTCTTGATGAACGTGGAAAAAACCAACAGGCACTTCACGATTTGGAGATTTCACCTGCCAAGCGCAAAGAAATAATTACAAACCTAAGGACGGATGATTTCAGCGAAGGCCCATTGGAAGAAAAAATGAGGGGTATTTTGCCCATGTGGGTTTTTGGCAAAGAAGTGAAACAGAAAGAAGTGTATATCAAGATTAGTATGGGTTTAGAAAATAATAGTGCCGTTTGTATTTCGTTTCATGTAGCAGAACACCCTATGAACTATCCATATAAAAATTAAAATTATGAAAAGTCCATTTTCAGGTAAAGAAATGAGCATTCAAAAAGAATGGCGTACCATGAATTTCCGTAAGGACGAATTCAACGTATTGTTTCATTCATATAAATGCGACGAAACAGGAGAACAATTCGAGGATGATGCATTTGCACAATTGAATTATATTCAGTTGGTAAATCAATACAGGGAAAAGTATTCAATACCTTTCCCTGAGCAAATCATTGCTATACGCGAAAAATACGATACATCCGCAGCAAGAATGTCTGAAATATTGGGTTTTGGTACAAATAGTTACCGTCAGTATGAAAACGGAGAAGTACCCAGCCAATCGAATGCCCGTTTAATTCAACTTGCTGATGACCCGCATGAATTTAAAAAATTGGTGAATTTATGCAATACAATAGAATCAAAGGTAAAAAACAAATTATTGCATAAAATACAAGTATTGCTTGAGGAACAAAAGAATACCAAGTTTGAAAAGCAGTTGGAAAATTATTTCTTTGAAGCTTGTCTTCCTAATACATTTACAGGTTATAAAATGCCTAATTTGGAGAAGTTTACAGAAATGGTTGTTTTCTTTACTGAAAAGTTGCAACCCTGGAAAACCAAATTAAACAAACTACTTTTTTATGCTGATTTTGCTATGCACAATCAATCTGGTTATTCAATAAGTGGAGTTCAATACAGGGCGATTCCAATGGGACCTGTTCCAAATAATTTCAATAGCATTTTTGAATATTTGGCTAATAATGATGATGTGGAAATTTATTACACTACATTCTCAGATGGCGGAACTGGAGAGCAATTTAAACCAAATTCAAAAAGAGAGTTTAATTCAGAGCTATTTACTGAAAATGAACTTCAAATATTAGAAAATATCGCAGAAAGGTTTAAAAATACATCTACAAATGAGATAATTGAAATCAGTCATAAAGAAAAGGCTTGGAAAGAAAATAAAGACGAAAAAAGGATTATTGATTATAAATATAGCTTTGATATGAATTAGCCCAACGCTTCATCCAAATTTTGCCAAAGAGCCTTCCAGCTCTTCCCACGCAAACGCACGGAGGACAAAACAACCAACAATATATAACAAGACAAAAAAGAATTGAAAGAATGAAAATATTACATACTTCTGATTGGCATTTAGGCAGGACTCTTTATTCTAAAAAAGAACGACAAGAAGAACATACAGCATTTTTAGAATGGTTATTAAAGACAATAAATGAAAAATCTATTGACTTATTGCTCATTGCGGGCGATATCTTTGACACAGCATCACCGAGTAGTAAATCTCAAAAAATGTATTACGACTTTCTTGTTAAAGTGAGAACAGCCGGTTGCGAAAATGTAATTGTTGTTGGTGGAAATCACGATTCACCAAGTTTTATAAATGCCCCAAAAGACATTTTAGCAGCTCTAAATGTAGCAGTAGTTGGCAATGCAACTGACAACATTGAAGATGAAATTATTGTTGTCAAAGACAACAAAGGAAATCCGACTGTAATTGTTTGTGGAGTTCCGTTTTTACGAGAAAGAGATATTAGCCGTTTTGCGGAGGGCGAAAGTTATTCAAACCGATCAAAACGCATAAACAATAATATCAAAAAACACTACGAAGAAATTTCCAAACTTGCTGAAAACAAAAAGAAAGAATTAGGAAAAGAAATTCCAATTATTGCAACAGGACATTTATCGGTTGCTGGAGGGCAAAGAAATGAAGACGATGGAGTTCGTGAAACTTATATCGGTAACATTGAAGCAGTGGGTAGCAACATTTTTCCTGACACATTTGAATACGTTGCACTTGGACATTATCATATCCCGTCTAAAATCAAAGAACATATTCGGTATTGTGGTTCTCCTATTCCTATGGGCTTCGGAGAAGCAAAACAGACAAAATGTGTTTATGTGATTGACTATACAAAAGAGAAAAATATTGAAACAATTGAAATTCCTATTTTTCAAAAATTGGAATCAATAGTTGGTGATAAAAAACATATTGAAAAGTGTTTGACTGAATTGAAAAAAACAGGTTCATCAGTTTGGGTAGAGGTTATTTACAAAGGTGATGAGATTTTTACGGATTTTTCTGCGTGGACAAATGAGCAAATAGCTAATTCTAAAATTGAAGTATTAAAACTTCAAAATCGCCAACATCTAAACGAAGTATTAACAACAAACGACACAACAGATTCACTTGACGAACTCAACGCTTTTGATGTCTTTGATAAACTTCTTAACAAAGCAAGTATCTCAGATGAACAAAAAGAAGAATTGAAAGAATCCTACAAAGAAATTGTTGACGGTCTGAACATAGTAGAATAGTGCATTATGAAGATTTTAAACCTAAAATTCAAAAATATAAATTCGCTATCAGGCGAAAGCGTAATTGATTTTACAAACCCTGTTTTTACAAACGATGGGCTTTTTGCCATTACTGGAAAAACGGGTGCAGGTAAAAGTTCAATACTTGATGCTATTTCATTAGCTTTTTATGGCAAAACGCCAAGAGTAGATGTTACAATAAGCGAAAATGCCGTAATGACAAGAGGTGAAAAAGATTGTTATGCTGAAATTACTTTTGAAGTAGCAGGAAAAAAATATAAATCATCTTGGAAGCAAGAACGTGCCAGAACAGGAACGTTAAAACCAGTAAACCGATTAATTGCAGATTTTGAAGATAATATCATAGCAGACCAAGTTCGTACTTGCGATGCAGAAATTGTAAAAATTATTGGGCTTACATTTGAGCAGTTTACAAAAGTCATAATGCTTGCACAAGGAAGCTTCGCAGCCTTTTTGCAAGCTGATAAAAATGATAAAGGTCAACTTTTAGAACAAATTACGGGTACAGAAATTTATGCAGTAATTTCTAAAATTGTTTTTGATCGAAACAAAACCGAAAAAGAAAAATTAGACAGGATTTTACTTGAACTTGAAGCAATAAAAATTCTTTCAGCAGAAGAAATAGAAAACTTAATAAATGAAAATGCTGTAAATGAAAAAGTAAAAATTCAAGTTGATGAAGAATTGCAAAAAATAGAGACAGCAAAAAAATGGCTTTTAGATTTAACGAATCTACAAACTCAAATAAATGTAGCAAAAGAGAAGTTGCCTGAATTAGAAGAAAAAGCAAAAACAGCAAAAGAAACATTTGAAAAATCTGAAATAGATTTAAAAACGGTAAAAGATGAACAAAAAAAGCAAGAGCCAATTTTTAAAAATGTAAGAGAATTAGACACCAAAATTTCAGAGAAAGAAAAATTATTGAAGCCGATTCTGGAAGTCATTTCTAAATTGGAGGAAAATATAAAAACGGGTTCCAATAATTTAAATAGCCAAAGTTCCGAATTAGAAAAATCTAATAAATCATTAGTTGAAAAACAAAAGTGGGCAAATGCGAATAAGAAATACGAAGACCTTGTTTCAAACTTTTCTGCCATTGAAAAAGAAAATCAAGTATTGGTTAATTCATTTGGGGATATTGAAAATCATAATTCTGCAATATTGGAATTGCAAAAAGATTTTGAAACAAAAAAATCCATTGTAAAAAAGGCAGTTGATTCTTATACAGAAATAGACAAAGCATTAACTAAAAAGACAAAAGAACTTGAAACACGTAAATCGGAATTATCTCAAATATTGAATGGAAAAGAGCTTTCCGAATATCAATCAGAAAAAGAAAATATCACAAACATTGTAACACACATCAATAAACTAATTGAAGTTAGAGAAGCAATTTCAGTAAGTAAAAAGGAAATTTCAGGAATTATAGATTATATAAAAGAAAACAACGAATTATCCAAAGACCTTGAAAAGAAAATTAAAAATGATAAAATAACCTCAAAGAACTTAGAATATCAAATCAATCTTCTTGATGAAAATATAGGTTTAACAAAAATAATCCTAAGTTTAGACGAGCATCGACATAATCTTGAAGATGGAAAAGACTGTCCTCTTTGTGGTTCAAAGAAACACCCTTATGCAGCAGGAAATGTTCCGAAAATTGGCAAACAAGAAAAAGAATTGGTTAAACTAAAAGAACAATTTAAAGAAACTACAAAAGCCATTCAGCAAAATGAGAAAGGATTGGCTAAATTAGAATCAGAGGGAAAAAGTGCTTTGAGCAATAAAGACAAAGAAGAAAAATATTTGTCAAAAAATACGAATAAGCAAACCACGATTATATCAGAAATAAAAAAACTTCACCGTGGTTTTACATTTACAGATGATAAAGCTATCAAAATAATTCATCAGAAAAAGCAAATTGAATACAAGCAACTTGATGAAATAATCAAAAAAGCAGAGAATAGCGAAAAATCACTAACTAATCTTAGAGATAAAGAAATTCCTGCATTGCAAAAAGAAAAAGAAAAATTAGCAAATGAAAAAACCAAGGTGGAAACTTCACTGAAAGTTTTGGAAAAACAGATTGAAGATAGAAATAAATTAGTATCAACAGCACAAGAAAAATACGAAAAAGAGAATGCCATATTTGTGAGTAAACTTGAAAAATATGAAGTTAAAACTATTGAAGCATTGAAGAAACGTCTTGATTCTTGGAAACTAAATAAAGAGCAAGTGGACGATCTAACAAAGCAAATCACAACTCTAAAAAGCAATATTGCTTTAAGTAAACAAGAAATTGATAGTCTAGCAAAATCATTTGACGAAAAACAGAAAGATAGAGATAGCATAGATGCTGCTAAACAAAAACTATCAAAAGAACGTAAAGAAATTTTTGAAGAAAAATCTGTTGAAGTAGAAGAAAATCTTTTAAATAATTTGATTGAAACCAGCGAAGCCAGTAAAGTGAAAGCTGAAAAATCAAAAAATGAAATCAATACGGAACTTGAGAAAATCATAGCCATTGTTTCCGAAAAAGAAAAAGATTTGTTAAAAACCAAAGAGCAAAAAATAACCGAAAAAACGAACGAAGATCTTCAAAATGAGTTTAACGAGAAGAAAATTAAATCAGACGATTTTTCTCAAAAGATTGGAGGTAACAAACAAACATTAAAATCTAATGACGACAATTTAAAAACAAGCGGAAGCAAATTAAAAGAGAAAGACAAACAGCAAGCAGTATGTAACAAGTGGGGAAATTTAAATGAATTGATTGGTTCAAGTGATGGGAAAAAATATCGCAATTTTGCACAAGCATTAACTTTTGAATATTTAGTAGGTTTATCAAATGTTCAACTTAGAAAAATGTCTGACCGCTATCTTCTTAAACGCACAGGCGACAATTCTAATCCTTTTGAGTTGTCTGTTATTGACAAATACCAAAATAGTGAAGAGCGAACTGCACAAAATCTTTCAGGTGGAGAAAAATTTATTGTTTCGCTTTCTCTCGCACTTGGCTTGTCAGGTATGGCAAGTAAAAATATGCGTATAGACACCATGTTTATTGACGAAGGCTTCGGGACACTTGACTCTGACTATCTTGACGTAGCATTAAACGCTTTGTCAAATTTGCAAAGCGAAGGAAAAATAATTGGTGTAATATCTCACTTGGCAGAACTTAAAGAAAGAATTGCGACACATATTAAGGTTATTCCAAGTGGCAACGGACACTCAAAAATTCAAATAACCTAATTCCGTTCCAAACATAATGAAGGTGATTGTGTCCTAGACCCATAAAGTTGCTGAAAATAATGAAAGTGAAAAAACACACATACACGAACAAAGATTGGAAACAATTATGTAGATAGCTAATATTGAAGCTAAATTTACAGAATATAAAAAAACTAAAAACCAAAATTACTAAATAAATAGATTGATTAAGGAGTTTACAAAAATAATAAGTATGATGTCCTTCCGCCAGTCTTTTTTCCCTATATCATTTGTATAATTGTATGTTTTGTTTAAATTTGCTAATACCGTTATTATTGAGGGCTTGTTTGGAAGCATGAATAAAGATTGGATTCATTCAATCGGGTTTACTGTAAAAGCCATGGACTCACTACCATCCGGGTGGAGTGGTCAAACCCAGCGAGAATGACAAAAGCATTTCCACCAAAATGCAAAAGGCATTAGCATTGGTAGAAATATCGTTGCAAGACCATATTATTATTGCAAATAATGAGTACTTTTCATTTAAAAGAAACAGATTATTATAATTTTGGCGAATTTGCCATATTTAAAATCCATCAATTTCCATGGGTTTGTAAGTATGTCGAATTTAATAAATAAGCAGCTATGGCTAAAGAAAGTAAGATAAAAGTAAAAGAAACAGAAATTACCGTAATTGTCAAAAATGAAATTGACTATATCTGTCTTACGGACATGACTTCTGGATTTAACGAAGGTAGTGGATTAATAGGTAAATGGATTACCAATAAAAATACTCTTGAATACATGGGTATTTGGGAAAAAATTAATAACCCCGATTTCAATTACCCCGAATTCGGGGTAATTGAAAAAGAGGCAGGAATCAACCGGTTTATCATGTCTGCAGGGCAGTGGATTGCTAGAACTAAAGCCCTCGGAATGCTGGTTAAAGCAGGTCGCTTTGGAGGTACTTATGCCCATAAAGATATTGCCTTTCACTTTGCAATGTGGCTTAGTCCAGAGTTTCAGATTTATCTTGTAAATGAATTTCAACGCCTCAAGGCAGATGAAAACAACCGAAACAAGCTCGAATGGAACCTGCAACGAACATTAGCCAAAGTAAACTACCACATTCATACCGATGCAATTAAAGAAAACCTGATACCCAAAGAGCTTACTAAAAAAGATGCATCAATGGTGTATGCTTCTGAAGCCGATTTATTAAATATGGCACTCTTTAGTAAAACAGCAACCATTTGGCGTAGTGAAAATCCTAAAGCCGAAGGTAATATTCGCGATTTCGCTAACTTGGAGCAACTGGTAGTGCTTACCAATTTAGAAAGCTTAAATGCGGTTTTGATACAACAAGGATTATCTGCTACTGAACGTTTATTGCAACTCAATAAAATTGCCATACAGCAACTGAAAACATTATTGAATAATATATCACTCAATAAATTGAAATAACCTGCTTTGCGCCTTTGCGAGAGAATTTTTCTCGCAGAGGCGCAAAGCCGCAAAGAAATAAAAAAAATTATGAACGAAAAATTGAACAATCAACACGCAAAACAGCTCATTTGTAAACCGCTAAAGCCAAGGCACAACCAAAGTATGCAAGAAAACTTTCTTGCCAAATAACCAAGATTGATATAGAATGATTGAAATTCAAAAAATAGCTGAAATATTAAATAACTCACCAAGTGTAGAACTTCTCCGATTGAGAAACAGGGAAGCTATCATAGTATTTCTCAAAAATACATTTTCTAATCTGCAAGGAGCTATATCAGAAGAAAAAATTATTGCCCAACTTGCAGACTTTTTAGATTACAGAAAAATTGAGAAAGATGAAGAAAGTGACATTGATGTTTTTGATTCTTACGAAATAAAAGCCAAAAAATATATCTTAAGTTGGACAAACAAAGGTTTTTTAACAAATTATCCCGATGAACAAGGTGAAGTTTTTTATGAACTTTCATCTCATTCTAGCAAAACCATTGATTGGCTAGCGAGTTTGAAAAAAGAAGAATTTGTAGGGACAGAATCAAAATTTAATAACATTTTAAATCAATTGAAAGAATTGGTTGAGAATACAAACGAAGATTCTGAAAAACGAATTCAATTATTGGAAGAAAAGAAATTAGAAATAGAGCAACAAATTCAACGAATCAAAACAGGCGAAGATGTAAGAGTATTCGAGGAATTTGAAATTGTTCCTCGCTTCAATCTAATCAATCAATCTGCCAAGGAATTGTTGTCTGACTTCAAAGAGGTTGAAGACAATTTCAAAGAAATCACGAAAGACATTTATCAAAAACATGCTGACGGTAGTTTATCAAAAAGCGATATTTTGGAATCTACTTTCGATGCACTAGATGCGTTGAAAGAAAGTCAGCAAGGAAAAAGTTTCTATGCTTTTTGGTCGTTCATCCTAAATCCCGACTTGCAAAATAAATGGGATACCCTTACAAAAGAATTATACAAGACTTTGGAAGAGAAATCAATCCCTGTAAGTGACCCTTTCCTGAAAGGAATGAAGAAACATCTTCACGGTGCTGGCCAAAAAGTATATAAAGCCAATGATAAAATGGCTGAAAAGCTCAGCCGTATTATCCGTGAAAACGAAAGTTCTAAATCGGAAGCCACAAAAAACATTATTCAGGAAATAAAAAAACAACTTGTTGAAATAAGCAAGAAAAAAAAGAAGCCTGAAATTTCATTTGAATTGGAAACAGAAATCGAAATCAATATTCCGTTTGAACGCAAATTAACCACAGAACAAAGCGAAGACATTATTTACAAAGACAAACCTAAAATTGCAGACGAAGACATCACTTCTTCCAACCATTTGGTAAAACTTTTTTCTCAATCAAATGTCGACAAAGAGTTGCTGAGAAAAAGGATTAAAGATATTCTGAAAGAAAAATCTCAAGTAACACTTCTAGATGTGGTTGATTATTACGGTGGACTTGAGAAAGGCCTTCCTGAATTGTTTGGATATATAGGAATTGTAAAAGAATTTAAACATGTCGTTAGTCCAGATAAAACTCAAAGCATTGTGTTTGATTCTGAAAACAAAAAGCAAATTAAAATCCCCGAAATTATATTAACCAAATGAATTTAGAAAACTATAAAAAACCATATAGCAAAGCAATTGTTAGATTGTTGAAATCACCCATTGAACGAAACTCAAATGAATGGGAAAATTTAGTAATGTATCAAAACGAGATACAAGACTACTTAAGCCAAATTGGTTTGGAACTCATTATTAAAAAAGATGAAGGCTTTGCCTTTGTAAAACAACTTGAGGATAACGATGGAAATACTTTGGGTTTCGTTCAAAGACGACAAATTGGCTTTGAAACATCTATTGTGCTAGTTGTGCTAAGGCAGAGCTTGGAGGAATTTGATAGCAATCCAACCCAGTTAGCTACTGATAAATTTATTACAAATTCTGAAATAAGAGACGAATTAGAGTTGTTCCTTCCTGAAAAATTCAACAGAAAGATTTTCATAAAAGAACTTGACAGGTATATCAATGCTGCTGTTGAATTAGGCTATTTGAAAAAAGTAAGTGAAAAAGATACCGAAACAAGATACCGAATACATCGAATTATTAAAGAAAAAATAACACTGGATATTTTACAGGATTTCAAAACAAAATTACAGGAATATGTTGAGTCTCTTTAGCACAAGTTCCGACAAGGCGGGTTTCAGACTTCAATATATGGAAGTTTTTAACTGGGGAACGTTTGATAAGATAGTGTTTAGAATTAACCCGCAAGGCAATAATTCCTTGTTAACAGGTGCTAATGCATCAGGAAAAAGTACATACATAGATGCATTACTTACATTAATGGTTCCTGCAAAAAAAGATAGGTTTTACAATCAATCATCAGGGGTTGATAAGAAAGGTAATCGAACTGAAGAAACCTATGTTTTGGGACATTATGGAAATATTCAAGAAGAAGGTAAAAGCGTTACTTCAACACAAAAGTTAAGAGATAAAAATACCTACTCTGTAATTCTTGCTCATTTTAAAAACACTGATTTAAAACAGGTTACGCTGTTTCAAGTTCGTTGGTTTAGTAGTAGTGGGGAATTAAACAGGCAGTTTGGCATTGCTCATACATCGCTTGAAATTGAAAACGATTTTCGAGATTTTGATTCAAAAGGGATGTGGAAAAGGAGGTTAGAAAAAACATACAATTCAAATACAACAAAAAAGAAAATTGAATTTATTGACGGTCCAACGGCATATGCCGAAAGAATGGCTGGTTTGTTTGGTATGCGTTCCGTTAAAGCATTGAGTTTGTTTAATCAAGTGGTAGGCGTAAAGGTTTTGGAAGATTTAGATGAGTTCATCAGAACAAATATGTTAGAGGAGCTAGATGCTGAAACAGAATTTATTCAGTTGAAAGAGAGTTTTCTTACTTTAATGGACGCAAAAACAAATATTGAAAAAGCAAAGGAACAAATCAAACAATTAATACCAATCAATGAAATTGCGCAAAAACTTACAAAAATACAAGTTGATTTGCTTCAATTAGAAAAAACAAAAGAAACTTCAGTTTATTGGTTTGCAAAAAAAGTTGTTGAATTAAGCGAAAAGGAATTAAAAAAATGTACTGAAGAAATGCAACGTCTGAATGATGAGTTAACTAAATTGCGAAGCAAAGAAGAAACACTAAAACAAGAAGAACGAACGATTTCCATTTCTATAGAAAAAGATGAAGTTGGTAGTAAAATAAAAGACTTAGAAAAGGAAATTAAGCAGCTCGAAACAAGTAAAATGTTGCGAAGCAAGAAACTAGACGACTATAACAAAATAGCCCAAAGTATTGACTTAATAACAAATCCAAATGAAGATGCCTATATTACAAACCGTGAAAAGGCCAAGCAGTTAAAACAAATTACCCAACAAAAAATTGAAGATGAGAATAAAAAGCTACGTGCATTGGAAAACGATGAAGATAAACTAAAACAAGAAACCGAAGATTTAGTAACCACAATTCAAACCCTTCAAAAGAACAAGAACAACATCGCAGGTCGTGAAGCGGAAATACGTGATGATATCATTGATTACATTGGCGCCGTCAAGGAAGAAATTCCGTTCATTGGAGAGCTCATCAAAGTGAAAGAAAACGAGTTGATGTGGGAATCTTCTATTGAAAAGGTGCTTCACAATTTTGCCCTGCGATTAATAGTTCCGACAAAATATTACGCCAAAGTAAACGAATATGTTAACAGCAATAATTTGAGGGGTAGAATTCGGTATGATAAGTATGAAGAAAACTATCTCAAAAATTTTAAGACCAGAAACATAACCGATAAATCTATAATAAATAAAATTGAAATAAAGCCAAAAACTGAATATTATGGATGGATTGAAGATTACTTGCAGAATCAATTTGACTTTGTTTGCGTAGATAATCTTACCGAATTTGAGCATTATACCGAAATGGCAATAACCCAAAACGGACTTATAAAATTCAAAAAAGGAAAACACGAAAAGGACGACCGCCCACATATCACAAAAAAAGAAAACTTTGTTCTGGGTTGGGATAACAAAGAAAAAATTACTGCACTAAAGAAAGAATTAACCAATCTTCAAAATCAGCAAAATGAGAACAGAAAGGCAATTACAAGTAAAAACAGTGAGCTAAAAAATTTAGGAATATATAGGGACGAATGCCATAATCTATTTTCAAAATTTGATAAATACGACGATATAAACTGGCAAATTTATGCTCAAGATATTCTTGAAAAAGAAAAACAGAAAACTGATTTAGAAAAAACCAACGACCGAGTAAAGAAACTACAAGAACAACTGAGCAAAGTCCAATTGAATTTAAAACAAGTTTCAGATGTTGATATTTTCAATAAAAGTCAAGACATTTTTAGAAAAAGAAAGGATATTGAAATTATTGAAGGAGAAATAAAAGAAAGTGTAAAAATAATTCATATTACTGGTATTGCAGACATTATTGAGTTTGAAAATACCAATTTAGAAATTCTAAACGTAGATTATTCAAATATCAAAACTACACAAACAAATTTTCAAAGAGAGTTAGCACAAAAAGAAAGCGAACTTAAAAATAAGAGACAGCAAAACGAACGTGAAGTTACTATCAAAATAAACGCTTTTAAACAACCATCAGAAGAAATCTCAAATAAGTTCAAAGATTGGCGTTCTGATGTCAATTCCCTACCTGATTCTACTAATTTGGATTTAATAAGTGAATATCAAGTAAGGTTAAAAACTCTACAAAGAGATGACCTTCCAAGGTTTGAAACAAAGTTCAATAACTATCTACAAGAAACCATTACCAACAAAGTGGGCGATTTCAGAATGTTTTTTGAGAACTGGTCAGATTCAATCAAAGAAAATATAAAACATTTGAATGACTCTTTGAAAGAAATTGATTTTAAAAACAAACCTCAAACGTACATCCAAGTGGTAGCCCCCAATAAAATAAGTGATGAAGTAAAAGAGTTTAGGAAGCTTTTAGAAGAAGCGGTTCCAAATGTTTATCAAATGGAAAAAACAATTGATGGAAGGGAGTATCACTTTAATAATCACATTCACCCATTTATAGAAAAATTAGATAAAGAAGAATGGCGTAAAAAAGTAATGGACGTTCGCTCCTGGTTCACCTATAAAGCGGAAGAGTTTTATAAAGAAAATAATCAGAAGTTTAAAACTTATGAAGCTATGGGGCAACTTTCTGGTGGTGAAAAAGCGCAACTCACCTACACAATTTTAGGCTCAGCCATCGCTTATCAGTTTGGCTTAACAAATAATAATCAAGGATTAGAACCAAAATCATTCCGATTTATTGCAATTGATGAAGCGTTTAAGGCGCAAGATGAAGATAAAGCCCGCTATCTGATAACGCTTTGCAAGCAACTTCATTTGCAATTATTGGTTGTTACGCCGAGCGATAATATTCACATTGTAGAAAACGACATTTCTTTTGTTCATTTTGTTGAACGCAAAGAAGAAAGACATTCGTGGTTGTATGATATGCCTATTGAACAATTCAAAGAAGAAAAAGCAAATTATCTGAATCAATGATTACACCAAAAGAAATAAAAGACAAAGCAGAAAGAAGATACATTTCTTTTCTTCAATCTTTGGTTGAGAATAAGCCTTTTGAAAAGCTTATAATTCGTGGTGATAAGTCATATACCAAATCTTCATTATCCGAATTTGAAAAAGAAATACAACAAATCGTCAGCCAATCTAAAGAAAAAAATGGTTTTGGATATACATTGGAATTTCAAAAAGTAAAAACAAAGTCGTTAGGAATACAAGACATACCAATCTCAATTTTCTTTGAAACTGAAAAAGATTTTCTGAAATTTTTGGGCAAGGAAAAAGAAGCTGAATTATTCAAAAAAAGCCTTATTAAAATCATCGAGGCATTTCCAGAATTAAAAGATTGGATAATAAAAAACCCAATTAAAGTTGTTAATAACCAGCTTGAATGGGAAAGTATTTTAAACGTTTGCCGATACTTCAAACAAAATCCTAAGTCAAATTTATACATAAGGGAATTACCGATAAAGGTCCATACCAAATTTATTGAAAACTATCAGAGTATAATTAAAGAATTGCTTAACATTCTGATTTCAGAGCATATTAATAGCGAAGAAAAGGAGTTTGAAAAAAGATTTAACCTGAAATATGCCGAGCCTCAAATTCGGTTTAAAGTTCTTGACAGAGCAATAGCAGAAAAATTCTTTTCGGGAGTTGACGATATTGCGGTTCCTATAAGCCAATTTGAAACATTGAATTTACCGATAAAAAAAGTATTGGTTGTAGAAAATAAAACAACGCTTTATACAACTTTGACTCTACCAAAAATGAACGATACTATTGCAATATTTGGAAGCGGATATAGTGTTTGCAACCTCAAACATGTTCATTGGTTTTCTAACCTTGAATTGCTTTATTGGGGCGACATAGACGTACAAGGTTTTGAAATTTTATCTCAATTCAGAAGCTATTTTAAGCAAACCAAAAGTATATTAATGGATTTTGCAACTTTTGAAAAATTCTTCGAAAATGATCTGGGAAACCAAACAAATATTTTTACATCGCTTAATTTGACTGACAGTGAGCAAAAACTATATGAAATTTTGAAAACAAACAATTGGCGATTAGAACAAGAAAAAATTCCATTCGATTATGCCAATGAATATTTTGATAAAGAAAACTTCACTTCGTAGTCAAACACCTTGGCTAATCACACAAAAAGCTAAAACACAAACGAAATAAGTATGAAGATCCCCAATCTATGTAATTTATTACTCAAAGCTTCTCCTTCGTAGCCAAAAAAACTATAATACCATCTTCTTCCCCTACCCATTTGCAAATTGGCAAAATTTGTTTATATTTGCTAATATCGTTATTATTAAGCAATATTTAAGAGTATGAATAGAGATCAGGTTCTTTCAATCCTGTTTACTGCAAAAGGCAAGGCTTTATAAATAAAGACGAAAAATATCGAATAAGTTATAAAAGCATATGCTATGATAAAACAATTTAATTGCTTGAGTGCTCCTTTGGTG
>JFJP01041696.1_pt1 | contig 14661 bp, 19 predicted proteins | sample 431651 | NCBI WGS metagenome assembly JFJP01 (sample SAMN02602958, study PRJNA72255) | Microbial mat metagenome, whole genome shotgun sequencing project. | biome: fresh water; feature: sink hole; material: water; isolation source: purple microbial (photo- and chemosynthetic) mats found in...
TATTTACAAACGCTTCGAACGTTTTTGGCACTGGACGCAAGCAGCACTGATTATTTTTTTGGGGGTAACCGGATTCGAAATTCACGACTCATTTCATATTTTCGGTTTCCAAAAGGCTGTAGAATTTCACAACGTGGCTGCCATTTCACTTATTGTGCTTACTATTTTCGCCATATTTTGGCACATCACCATGGGCGAATGGCGACAATACATTCCGACTATAAAAAACCTGAGAGCACAAATCATGTATTATGCTCAAGGTATGTTTAGGGGCGAGAAACATCCCACTGAGAAAACGGCTTTGCAAAAGTTAAACCCCTTACAACGAATTATTTACTTGGCATTCAAACTACTATTAATACCTATTGTGGTTATTTCGGGCATATTGTATATGTTCGATAAGACTTTCGATGCCAACGAAGTAATTGTAATTCAAGATATTGAATTGAAAACAATTGCCATCTGGCATACTTTCGGGGCATTCATGCTGGTTGCATTTTTAATTGTGCATGTGTATATGACTACCACCGGACAAACCTATACTTCAAACATCAAAGCCATGTTTACCGGCTACGAAGATGTGGAAGAGCATAACGACAGTGAAACAAAAAACAAACAATCGAATAAAAATTAACGATATGCAAGTTAAACCCTTTATGAACCCCTACTTTGCAGGTTTCCTGCTGGGCTTAGTGTTACTCACTACCATTTATGTTGCCGGTCGCGGATTGGGAGCAAGTGGTGGCGTAAAAAGCGTCATAACAGCAGTAGTAAAATCGGTAGCCCCCCAACATTACAAAACTACGCCCTACTATCAGAAAAGCGAAGCCGAACAACCGGGCAACCCACTCAAATCGTGGTTGTTTTTCGAAATTATTGGGGTGTTGATAGGTGCTTTTATTTCGGGGGTAATTTCCGATAGGGTAAATCTTACACTCGAAAAAGGAAATAAAGTACACAATGCCACCCGAATAACGGCTGCTATTATTGGTGGTTTATTGTTTGGTATTGGCTCGCAACTGGGACGAGGGTGCACAAGCGGAGCAGCACTCAGCGGAATGGCAGTCATGTCGTTGGGTGGCATCATTACCATGTTGGCTATTTTTGGTAGCGGATATATGCTTGCCTATTTTTTTAGAAAACTTTGGATAAACAGATAAAACACAATCATTTATGGGACCATTAGTGCCAGATATTATCAGCAACGAATTTAATTTTGTTGTCGCTCTTATAATCGGAATAGCCTTTGGATTTGTGCTGGAACAAGCCGGTTTTTCGACAACAAAGAAGTTGGTTGGTTTGTTCTATGGATACGACTTCACTGTCTTGAAAGTGTTTTTTACCGCCGGCATCACTGCCATGATTGGTGTACTTTTATTGAATCATTTGGGCTTGTTGGATATGAACTTTGTATATATAAACCCCACTTTCATTAATTCGGCACTTATTGGGGGAGCTGTTATGGGGGCTGGTTTCATTATCGGTGGTTTTTGCCCGGGTACAAGCATTTGTGCCGTAGCAACCGGAAAAATTGATGCCTTCTGGTTTATTATCGGAGGTATGTTGGGTATTTTTATCTTCATGGAATTTTACCCTCAATTCGAAAATATGTATCTGGCAAACAACTTAGGGCATTTGCGTATGGATACCTATTTGAGTATGTCGAAAGAATTGGTTGCATTTTTGCTTACTGCCATAGCGTTAGCTGCATTTGTGGTTACTACCCGCATCCAAAACAAAGCGCATGGCATCAAAACATCGTACCGGAAACGAAAAGTTCTGCAATATTCAATTTCAGCCGCTTTGCCATTTTTGGTTATCGCTTTTATCGCCCTCGCCCCAAGCCGTTACGAACACATATTGAAACAAGCCGAAAAAACCGAAAAACAAAACAAAGCACAATTAATTGATGCCGATAAACTTGCTATAGAACTGGCAAACAACAACTACGAAATCAACTTAATAGACCTTCGCAGTCCAGCAAAATACAATGAATATCATTTGCCATTAGCTATAAATATTCCATTCGACAGTTTGCTCAACAGTGAATGGAAAAACTATTTCAAACAACGCTACAAACGAAATATTTTTTATGCCGACTCTATTGCAGTGGCTAAAAAAGCATTTGTCATTTCGCAATACATTGGCGATGCCAAAGCCTTTGTTTTACAACAAACCACCACACAATTTAAAAACATCATTTTAGATACTTTAGCAATTCCGGTAACGCCATTGAAAAAAGAAATGCAATTGCTTCAATTTCGAAAAGAAACAGCGCGTACTATTTTACAGTTAGACGAAAAACTCAAATCGCACGGATTGCAACAAAAAAAGGAAGTACGTAAAGTGAAGGGCGGTTGTAGTTAGAAATACAAAATAAATTGTGATGTCGTTCATAACATTTTGGTAATAAATTAAATAGATAGCGACAAGGTAATTACATTTTAACTTTAATATGTAGAAATCATGGCAGAAAACGGAAAACACATAATGGGAGAGGGCGGATACTGCATCTGCCCCAAATGCGGACACAAAATCGCACACCAAGCAGGAGTGCCTTGCAACGAAAACAAATGCGAAAAATGCGGTGGCGTAATGCTTCGCGAAAACTCTGACCACCACAAAGCGGCAATGGAGAAAAAAAAGAAGTAAACGATTAAAAATAAACACCATGAAACTTTACAGCAGCAATTTTGTAGAAATATCGCTCAGTGATAATAATTTGATAATTATCAATGAATGGTTTAAAACCACCGAAAATATGTTGGATGAAGAGTATGAAGCAGATATGTTGAAATTTGCTGAACTTGCCCTTTTGCACAAACCGAAATATCACCTAATAAAATCGGTTGATTTCTTATACACAATTACCATCGAAATGCAAGAATGGACAAATAACACGATTTTCCCTCAACTCATAAAAGCCGGTATAAAAAAAATTGCTTTTTTGGTTAGTAGCGAAATTATCGCTCAAATATCTATAGAACAAACACTTGAAGAAAGTAATGCTTCGGCTTTTGCTTTCAAATATTTCGATGTAGAAACTGATGCCATAAATTGGTTATTGGGTTAATTTGGGGGATAAGCAAAAAAAATGACCTTAGATGAATAGTGATAAACCCAATTGGTGGATACGGAAGAGCCCGAAAACTCTCACGCGTTGACGAGCTCATAGTGTTTGCACTGTTTCGTGCAATCTGCACAACAAATGCCGAAGGAGTGGGGTTAACCATTATCTTCGGCATTTGTAAAAACTCAAATCGCACGGAATACAATAATAGATGATGTCCGAAAAGTGAAGGGTGGAGGTAGTTAAATTTTTTTTTTTAATCTTTTGAATTTTATGTATCAGAAAAATGAAACAAATAGTTAAAATATTGATTGACAAATATAAACTTCTAAATTCGGAATTAAAAACAGAACATGGTTTTTCTGCATATTTTGAGGTGGATGGCAAGCATTATTTGGTAGATACTGGTCAGTCCAATAATTTTCTTATCAATGCCGCATATTTGAATGTACCCGTAGAGCAGGTGGAGCATCTTATCATATCACACCCTCATTTTGACCATATTGGCGGTTTAAATGCTTTTTTGGATAAAAACAAAATAGCTCAAATTCATATTTCAAACAAAGCATTTCAGCAAAATTATTATTCATATAGGCATAAGCAATCGAAATTTATTGGTTTCGATTGTGAATTGAATATGCAAAATATTAGAAGATTTAATTTTATGCACAAAAAATATAATATTGATGATCAAGTTGTTCTGATAACCAATTTTGTGCACACCTTCGCCCTGCCTAAAGCAAACGGTTTTCTGTATGTAAAAAAAGATAATCAAATTGTTGCCGATAAATTTGAATACGAAATAGCTGTTTGTATTCAATGCAATAACGAACTTACCATTATTTCGCCTTGTTCGCACAATGGAATACGCAATATTTTACATACTGTGCAAAATACTTTTACCGACAAAATCATCAAAACTGTCATAGGTGGATTTCATATTCTTGATACTGACGAACAACACCATTACGAATCTCCAGAGGAAATTACCCAACTTGCCCACAGCCTCCGAACTGATTTTCCGAATGCTACATTCTACACCGGACACTGTACCGGACAGAATACTTTCGATATAATGAAAAGTGTATTAGAGAATCGGATTGAGCGTTTTGTGGCAGGTGATGAAATAATTTTAACAACGAATTAATATCTAAATTTAGAAATCATGGCAGAAAACGGAAAACACATAATGGGAGAGGGCGGATACTGCATTTGCCCAAAATGCGGGCATAAAATTCCACACCAAGAAGGAGTGCCTTGCAAAGAAAGTAAATGTGAAAAATGTGGTAGCGTAATGTTGCGCGAAAACTCTGACCACCACAAAGCGGTTAATGAAAAGAAAAAGAACTAATCCTTTTGTATTCAACAATAAGTTGTTACCTTTGCATTTAGTTAGGAATGATTCTTATTTGAGAATAATTATGAATGAGATTATTAATATACTAAAAATCAATAATTTAAAAGTTACACCTCAGCGAATAGCTGTGTTAAATGCCCTTTTAAACTTAGCCCATCATCCAACTGCGGAATTAATTATTGATTTCATTCGAATTCATCATTCAAACATTGCAACAGGTACCATTTACAATACATTGGAAACCTTTGTAAATAAAGGAATTGTAAAAAAAGTGTTGACAGAGAAAGACTCAATGCGTTACGATATTCGTAGTGATAAACATCACCATTTGCATTGCCGGAAAACAGAATCTATAAAGGATTTTGAAGATAGCGAATTGACTCAACTGATAGAAAACTACCTGAGGCAGAAGCAAATTCCCAATTTTGAGATTGAGGAGATACAGTTGCAGATAATGGGAAATTTCAATATTAATAATTCAATTGGAAAACCGATTGAATAAGATTTTCGAAAACGTGTTAGGTTTTCAAAACCTAACACGTTTTATAATACAAATCAGATTTTCAATATGTTAAAAAATATTGTACTCATATTTATTGGCACTTTTTTTTATGCTTTTTTTCGCTACAACATAGCTGGCGAAATTCCAATGAGCGACATTCCAACTCTTATTGTAAATAAGGCAATTGCATTTTCGATGATTGTTATTCTTGGTTTTTTTATTTTTAGCAAAAAACAGACACATATATCCAATTATCGTTCTGTTTTTAAGGCTTTCGCAGTCCTTCATGTGATGCTTTCCACATAATTATTATCGCAAGAATAGGGCAAATTTTGCAGTTTTAGCAGGAGGAGTAACTTTTGCGTATTTAGTCAATCGAAAAATTCCTGTCAATAATATGCTTCTGTTTGCTTTGGTGCTTTTGCATCTTGCTTTTATTGGAGCAATAGGTTGGTTCGATGTATGGTCGTGGAACGGCGGACTACCTCCTATCTCTTTGCTTTGCTTTGCTTTTTAATACTTGCTATTATGAGTACGTTTGAAATCGTAATAAATTCGAGAATAAAGAATACAAAATAAATTTTCAACTTAAATCATTATAAATTTAGAAACATGGAAAATGAAGTAATTGCTATGCCACGTATTGGCGATAAAGCACCTGAATTTAAAGCCGTTACAACACAGGGACCGATTGATTTCCCTTCAGACTATACCGGAAGTTGGGTAATACTGTTTAGTCACCCTGCCGACTTTACACCGGTTTGCACCTCAGAATTTATGACCTTTGCAAGCATGGAAGCTAAATTTGCCGAAGCCAATTGCAAATTGGTAGGTTTGTCTGTTGATGGTTTGTATAGCCACATAGCTTGGTTGCGCACCATCAAAGAGAAAATTGAGTACAAAGGAATGAAAAACGTAGAAGTGAATTTTCCTTTGATTGAAGACATTACAATGGAAGTAGCCAAAAAATACGGAATGATTCAACCCGGTGAGAGCAACACCAAAGCCGTAAGAGCAGTATTTTTTGTTGACCCCAAAGGCATTATTCGCGCCATTATCTACTATCCGCTTAGCTTAGGGCGTAATTTCGACGAGCTGTACCGCGCACTTGTGGCTATGCAAACCGCCGATGCCTTCCAGATAGCCACACCAGCCGACTGGCATCCGGGTGATGACGTAATTGTTCCACCAGCCGGTTCGTGTGGGGTAGCCAAAGAACGTATGGAAAGCAAAGACAAACTCAAATGCTACGACTGGTTTTTCTGCACCAAACCGATAAGTAAAGAAGAAGTAGAAAAAACAGTGCTGAAAAAATAATTCACCCAATAACACAATGGGCTATTGGGATTTCAAAAAATTAAATTTGAGAACGTATGCACAAAATTGAAAAAGTAAACCTTCCGAATGTAAAGCACATTGTTGCCGTAGCTTCGGGTAAAGGTGGTGTAGGTAAATCAACAGTTTCGGCAAATCTTGCGCTGTTGTTGGCGCAAAACGGGTACAAAACTGCCCTTGTTGATGCCGATTTGTTTGGTCCCTCAATCCCTATCATGTTTGGAATCACAGATGTACCGCTGTATTCGCAAAACATCGATGGCAAAGATTACTTCATTCCGATTGAAAAAATGGGGGTGAAACTCATTTCTATTGGTTCGCTGGTTAAGCCCGAACAAGCTTTGATTTGGAGAGGACCTATGGCAGCAAGTGTTTTACTTCAACTGTTTTCCGACACATGGTGGGAAGAGATTGATTATATGGTAGTTGACCTGCCACCCGGCACCGGTGATATTCCGCTTACACTCTGCCAACAAGTTGATGTTGACGGAGTTGTAATTGTAACTACCCCACAACAAATGTCGCTTGCCGATGTGCGCAAAGCTATTTCGCTCTTCCAGAACCCCGATTTAGACCGCCGAATTTTAGGGATAGTCGAAAATATGTCGTGGTTTACGCCCACAGAACACCCCGAAGAAAAGTATTTTTTATTCGGAAGAGGTGGTGGCGATATACTTGCTACACAATACAATATCGAACTTTTGGCACAAATCCCCTTGCAAAACGGCATGGCAGAAGCTGCCGACAAAGGTAGTTTCTACAATTACGAACAAAGTAAACCGGTACAAGACATTTACCGGAGTATAGTTAGCCGATTAATTGAAAAATTGAATACCGAAAAACCACAGAAAATGTTAAAAATTGCAGTTCCTGTAACAAGTAATAACCAGATTGACGACCATTTTGGTCATTGCGAATTTTACAACGTTTACACCATCACGGCTGACAACCAAATAGACACCACCGAAAAGATAGAATCGGTACAAGGGTGTGGTTGCAAATCGGATATAGCCAGCGTATTGGCAACAAAAGGCGTAACCGTTATGCTTGCCGGAGGCATTGGTGGAGGAGCAATAAATGTACTCAACAGTGCCGGAATTGAAGTTGTAAGGGGCTGCTCCGGAAAACCAGACGAAGTGGTATTGCAATATTTATCAGGTTTAATCGCCGACAGTGGCGAAAGTTGCAAAACACACGAAGAGCATCACCACGACGGTGCAGAGCATACTTGTAGTCATTAGTTTATTTTAACCATATAAGGAATGTAAGGACATATAAGATTTTGTTTTTTGATACACACCCTTTTTTAGTATATGTCCTTAAATGCCTTATATGGTTGAGTATTCAAAAATAGTATCTAAATTGTTTTCACTTAAAAATTGATTACCATGCGAAATTTACTATTCATTATCATTGCTTTTTGTTGTGCATCGGTTTCACACGCACAGAAGTTGGTTACTGCCAACGAAGTAGGATATTTTAGCAACGATTGGGTGCCATTTTTAAAAGACAACAAATTTTAATCAAAATCAATGGTTAAAGATTACAACTGCTTTTATTGTTTTGTCGATTCGTTTGGGAAATTAATCGAAAAGCAACAATTAAGCACCGAACAAAAAGAAGAGTTTACACAATTTATGGCGCAACTGGCTGCCGACCTTCAGGTTTATACCATTCCCGAAATTTCCACCGAATTGTATCGTAAACTCAAACAACTATCGGCAACCGAAAATATGTATGCTGCCGAAAAAAAACACAGCAACCAAAAAGCATTGGAGTTGGCTGCCCGTTGGTTGCCTCAAATTAGGCAATCGGAGACACCCTTCGATTTGGCGATTAGGCTTGCAATAGCCGGAAACATAATGGATTATGGAATATCAAATAATTTCGACATCGAAAAAAATATTGATTATGTACTTAGCCGAAGTTTTGCCAAAGACCATAGTACACAGTTGCAGAACGATATAAACAATGCAAAACAGATACTCTATCTGGGCGACAATGCCGGCGAAATAGTGTTCGACAAAATGTTTATCCAACACATCAATCACCCCAACTTGTATTTTGCCGTTCGCGGTTTTCCGGTAATAAATGATGTAACGATACAAGATGCTGAAGAACTGAAAATGAACGAAGTAGCCAAAGTTATTTCAAACGGTTACGATGCCCCTTCGACAATTATCGAAAAATGCAGCCCCGAATTTCAGAAAATATGGGATTCGTCCGACTTAATAATATCCAAAGGACAAGGCAATCTCGAAGGCTTGCTGGACAACAAAAGCAAAAATATTTATTTCTTGCTGATGGTAAAATGCCATGTAATAGCCTCGCACCTCGGAGTCGCAAAAGGCGATTTTGTTGTTTATAATCAATCTATTAGCCAATGACAATACTATATTTAATCATCGCACTTTTTGCCGGTAGTGTGGGTAGCGTATTTTTTTCGGGTTTAATGCTCACTTTGCCCAACGAAAAACTCGAACGACTCTCTACCTATCTTATGTATTTTGCCGGTGGTACTCTTTTGGGGGCAGCACTCTTGGGAATGATTCCAAAAGCAATCGGTATGTTAGACGCTAAATTTGTATTTCAAGTTATTTTGATGGGAATTTTGTTCTTCTTTGTCTTAGAAAAAATCATTCTTTGGCGAAGTTGCTCCAACCAAAACTGCGAAAGACATACAAAAGCCGCCGCACCAATAATTTTGATTGGCGATGCCCTTCATAATTCGATTGATGGAATTGTAATTGCTGCATCGTTTCTTACCTCTATCGAACTCGGTGTTTTTGTTACTATTTCGGTTATACTGCACGAAATACCTCAAGAACTGGGCGATTTTGGCATTCTTATCCGAAGTGGTTATTCGCGCACTAAAGCATTGTGGGCGAATGCTTTATCTGGAAGTACTGCAATTGTTTCGGGGGTAGTGGCATATTTTACGCTCGACTACATAAAAACATTAATTCCCGTTGCATTGGCTTTTTCTGCTGCAAGTTTCCTGTATATTGCTCTCGCCGATTTAATCCCCGAAATGCACAGCAAAACATCACTTAAAGATTCGCTAACACAAATTGTGTTGATTGTTTCGGGTATTGCTGTCATTTATCTGTTTATTCAGCTAAAATAAAATATGTAATTAAAATCGTTTCCGGTTGCCGACACCAATAAACTTCAAAGAAGATACTACCCAAATTTACTAATTCGCAGCAACGATATTTTATTGATTATTTCAATAACTCCCTTCTCGTTCGATATGATTTTTTGTTCTTTCAAATCATTTATAATTCGTACAGCACTCATCGTGGACATTGCCGTAAAATTTGCCAATTCGTTTCGGGTAAGTATCAATTCAAAAGTATCGCTTCTAAAAACATTATCAGCCAAATACAACAATGCGCTTGCAATTCGCCCAGCCATTTGCTTGTGTGTGAGATTAAATAACTGATTATAAGCGTGCATTGTACTTTTTTGCGCTCTTTTGAGCAACGAAAGTGCAAATTCGGGATTTTTAATTATCAGTTGTTTTATTTCGTTAACCTCAAATAAGCACAACTCAGATTCTTTGAGTGTAGCTACCGAATATTTGTACGATGATGGTTCAAAAAGCGAAGAAACCCCCAATAATTCGCCATCGGAGAAAAAATTGATAATCAAATCCTTATTATCAGTTTCCGACTCTATATATAATTTGAGCAAGCCCTTCTTGATAAAAATAATGTGCGATACAAACGAACCTTGTTTGGCTACAATTTCGCGCTTCTTATACTTCACGTGTACTTTGCTTAGTGCTATTTTATCCAATTCTTCGTCTGAAAGTGTTCGAAAACAAGGCGACATACTCTGACAATGCTTACAAATGTTTGTGTTTTTTATCACCATGAATCTTCAAATTATAGATATATATCTACTTTTTTATCCATTTATTTATATTAAATACCAAAGATAGATATAGTAGTTTAATTACAAAAAAAAATCTATACTATTTAACTTTGTACTGCCATATTTACGAATATATATCAATATTCTTTGAATATTAAATCATTCAACGTATGAAAAATTTTATCATAACATTTCTAATTTTATTTGGTATCTGGCTCATGCTCAATGGTTCGCTCGATATGCAAATTGTTATCAGCGGATTGATAATTTCTGTTCTCATTTCGGCATTGTTGTGTTCGCGATGCCAGTTATTCGGCAATTTGCGTCTCACTCCAAAAGCATTTTACACCACCGTAATTTACATTTTTGTTTTTTTGTTCGACCTTATCAAATCGAATATCGAAGTGGCTTTGATAGTGCTAAAACCTACATTACCCATTAAACCGGGTATTGTGGAAGTGAAAACACAATTGAAGTCGAAATTTGCCCGAATGTTATTGGCAAATTCTATTACACTCACACCCGGAACGCTTACAGTAGAAATAATTGAGGACTCATTTTTTATTCACTGGATTAATGTTCAGGAGATTGACGTTGAAAAAGCAAGTAAACAGATAGTCGAAAATTTTGAAAAATATTTAAAAGAAATTTATGATTAACACCATTTTATTGATAGCTGTGGCTATTATATTAATCAGTATAATTATTATAATTATTCGGTTCATCAAAGGACCTACGGCTATCGACCGTGTCGTTGCATTCGACATTATGTCGGTTTCTACTATTGCGCTAATATCTATCTTAGCCCATTTTCACCATAAAAATTTTTATTTAGACGTGGCAATCGTTTATGGTTTATTGGGTTTCTTGGTGGTGATTATCATTGCCAAATATCTCGAAAAAAGTTTATAACTGATACTTCAATATATTAATAATTATGGAATTAGCTGGAGCTATTATCACACTTATCGGTGCCATTGTTATACTCATTGCTTCTGTTGGGCTGCTGCGTATGCCCGATGTTTACAATCGCTTGCAAGTGGGCACAAAAGCATCTACTCTTGGAACTATACTGGGTTTGGCTGGCATTGCTCTTATTCATATCGACTGGGCAAGCAAAATAGTTGTTTTGATACTGTTTGTGATGATGACCAATCCGGTATCGTCGCATACCTTGGCAAGGGTAGCTTATTTTATTAAAATCCCATTTTCGAGCCAAACTGTAGTAAATAAACTGAAAGTGAAGGAAACGGCAATACAAGTGAAAACCGAAACGGTTGAAACTACAGCCGAATAAATGTAATGTAAAAAAATTAATCACCATGATATATACAATCATCACTCTTCTTATTTCGCTTATTATGCTGCTAATGACCGGTATAGCTATTTACAACAAAAAACTTATTACCGCCATAATTGCTTCGGGGGTAGTTAGTCTTTTTGCATCGCTACTGTTTTTGCTATTGGCAGCACCCGATGTAGCTATGACTGAAGCTGCTATTGGCAGTGGCTTGTCAACAATTATTTTTCTTTACGTATTGAACAAGGTACGGAAAACCGATACGAATGATGAATTGAACAACTCCTAAATCAATTGTAAAATGCAAAATATTTTTAAAATACTCATTATCGTTGCTTTTGCTTTCATTTTGTATTCGTTATTCGAAAACTTTTCGGGAAGCGACCATTTGAACTCAACAGCGCAATTTTACGCTCAAAAAGAAAATATTGAAGCGGTAAATTCGGCAAACTTGGTAACTGCCATTGTGGTAACATACAGAGGGTTAGATACCTTGGGCGAGGTAACCATACTGTTTCTTGCCGCTGCTGTAGTGGCTTTCTTTATAAAATCAAAAACGGCAACCGACGATGAAAATAAACGCAAAAACAGCGAAATATTGGTTACAGCCGCTCAAATGCTGATGCCACTCATTGTATTACTCGGTGTGTATATTTTTATCAACGGACACCTTACTCCCGGTGGAGGTTTTCAGGGAGGGGCTGTAATAGCTACTGCTTTTATTTTGATGATATTTACCCAACCGCAACGAAAATTTAATCGGAACTTATTTAATATCATTGAAAGTATTTCGGGATTTAGTTACGTAATTATCGGTGTATTAGGTATGCTACTCGGTGGTGGATTTTTAGATAACCGAATTTTGGACATGGGAACGCTTGGGAAATTAATAAGTGCAGGTGCTATTCCGATTATTTATGTTTTTGTCGGATTGAAAGTAGGTGCCGAACTTTCTACATTGATTGGTAATTTTCAGACAGCACAAGGCAATTTCAATAACAACTAAACAGATTCAACTATGGAATATATAGCATTAGCCACAGGCTTTTTAATTATACTGGGAGGTTTGCTGGCAATTCTTACACGTAGGAATATACTCAAAATTATTATCGGTTTCAGCTTGTTCGATGCCGGAGTGAATATAGTAATGGTATCATTAGCCTACTTGCGAAACAGCACTGCACCTATACTCGACAGTAACCTAAGTACCGAAGATGCAATAAACAAAATAGCCGACCCCGTACTTCAGGCTTTGGTGCTTACCTCCATTGTTATTGGAGTAGGAGTTACGGCACTTATGCTGGCGTATGCCATGAAACTGCACAAACAAAAAGGAACATTGCAAATCAACGAATTTAAAGATTTGAAATGGTAAAATATTCAATATTTGCACATTAGCTATCATAAATTCATTAAATATCAAATAGAATGATTTCTCCAATTCATATTATATCCATTGGGCTGGGTGGTGCTTTTGCACTGGGTTTTCTGAGCAAAGCCAATAAAAATATTTCGATGCTATTTGCACTATCTATTTTAACGGCAATAACTTACATTAGTGCTACATGGCTTTTCGCGCTTTGGAATGGAGCCGAAACGGTGCAAATATTTACGGCAGGATTCAAACCTCCATTCTCCATCAACTTACAAATGGGTATAAACGAAGCATTGTTTACAACCCTAATAAATGTTGCAGGTATTTTGGGTGGAATATATCTTTTCGACGAATTGAAAACCGTTGGAAGCCACGCTATAATTGTTTTTGTCGTTTTTATCATGGGGTTAGACGTTATTGTAATGACCCGCGATGCGTTCAACCTTTTTGTATTTATGGAAATCGTGAGCATTGCCACAGCCGGTTTGATAATTCTAACCGAAAACAAAAACTCCATACAAGCAGGCTTTAAATACATGATTGCCTCCGGAATCATCTCTTCCATTTATTTGCTTGGAGTGGTGTTTGCCTATTACTTTTCCGAAACATTAAATATTGATACCTTAATCAATTCAAACATCATTGCACTCAAAGGCGGAAGCATTGCGGTTTTTTTGATGCTCATTTCCATTGTGTTAGAACTTAAACCCTTTCCGGCAAACGGCTGGGCATTAGATGTGTACCAATCGGCAAATACAGGTATTGGTGCATTGGTGTCGGCTGCTTCGGCTACGGCGGTTTATTTTGTTCTATACAAATTGCTTCCCATAGCCGGTGGTAGTTGGTACGAAATTTTGGCTATTGCCGGATTGATTACTTTTGTTGGCGCAAATCTTTTGGGTATAAAACAAGTAGATGCCAACCGTTTATTGGGTTATTCATCGGTAGGGCAATTGGGATTACTGATGGCTATTTTAGGATTCACACCCTACTTGAACGAAAAATTACAATTTGTTGCCATTACCATACTCATTTCGCATTATTTGGCAAAGGCTGGTTTATTTTGGCTTTCCGGAATAATTAAAGCAGAGAACATTAAAGATTGGGCTGTTTTGCAACACAAACCACTAATGTTGGTTATGTTCGGAACTTTTGTTTTTGCATTATTGGGTTTTCCGCCCTTCCCATCGTTTTACGGAAAATGGGAGCTGATAATGCTACTTTCGCAAAACGGAATGTACCTTTGGGTGGGGCTTGTTTTAGTAGGTTCGCTGCTCGAAGGCATCTATTTATTCCGTTGGTTGGGGTATGCCATTAAACTCGATTTCAACCATTTACCTCAATTTTCGATACCTTTCAATAAAATAATTCCTGTAGCTATATTTGCCGTATTGAGTTATATAATTGGTTATTTTTCGAGCATTTATACCGATACACTAAGCACACTCAATTGGTTGCCGTTGTTGTTTATCGTATCAATTTTTGCCATCGATTTTGCACCTGCCTATATCAAAAATACCATTGTAATTCTCGGAATGTCGTATTTTTCGTACACCGTTTTACCCCCGCTATATACCACCGATTTGCTACGGTTTATTTTTGCTTCCATATTTTTAATTGGCGGAATTTTAACCTTCATTGCAGGTTTTGCATACAAAGGCAAACGAAGCGGGTTCTATCCAGTAGCTTTGCTTATGTACGCCGGTTTGTCGTATATAATACTATCAAACAATACATTAGAATTTTTCTTCGGATGGGAATTAATGACCGCAGGCTCGTATTTTCTTATCATCAGAGGAAAAAAATCTATGGAGCATGGGTTGAGCTATATGCTTTTTTCTAT
>JFJP01028686.1_pt1 | contig 14660 bp, 12 predicted proteins | sample 431651 | NCBI WGS metagenome assembly JFJP01 (sample SAMN02602958, study PRJNA72255) | Microbial mat metagenome, whole genome shotgun sequencing project. | biome: fresh water; feature: sink hole; material: water; isolation source: purple microbial (photo- and chemosynthetic) mats found in...
AAAAGATAATCTTTTTTTAAAAAAAGAGAAAAATCAAATGAAACAAAAGAAATTATAATTAAAAAAAAGAAAATGCTTTAAATATAAAAAAAAAATTGATTTTTTTTCATTTTTTTTTTAACAATTCGTTTTTCGATTTAAAATTTGAAAAAAAACTATAGATCGAAACAAATTATTTCTTTTTCGACCCAAAACCGAAAAATCCTTTATTTTTTGGCTTTTGGTCTTGTTGCTTGGTTCCGCTTCCATTATCCTAAACCAAATTAATTTTTAGACTTAATAAAAAAAATCATTTTTCTTTTTTTTTTTTTTTTACTTTCACATCATTTGGATTATTCTTCGACTCCTCATTAGTTTCTTCTTTCTTCACCTGGCTCGTGTTCACTGCCACGCTATTGCTCATCACATTGGGATCTCCTGATTTCTGGTTCGCCGCTGCATTTTTGTCAGCCGGCACTGTCGTCTGAGTCTCATTCTTTTCTTTTTCTTTCTTATTATCCTGCGAGATCAATACCCAATCATACATATAATCGCATTCAAATTGTGATTTCTGGAACAAATCCTTGAATAAATTCTTCAAATATACATAATCTGGTCTTTCATCAAATCTCAGGTTTCTGCAATAGGTGAGATATGTGACAAATTCAGGAGGAAACCCTTTGCAGAGATTTTCTACACTAGTGGCTAGTTTTTTCTCCATAATCTTCTCATATTTGTCTTTTTTGTTATTGGCTTTCAGGTTTTGCCAAGGTAGGGAACCTCTGAGGAAATAAAGGAGAACATAACCTAGGCCTTCAAGATCATCTCTTCTGCCTTGTTCTATCCCCAGATGGGTATTGATTGATGCATAACGAGCAGTACCTGTTAGGTTTTTGTTCTCTCTGTAAGGAATATGTTTACCATCCTTTTGAATAAACCGTTTAGCAAGACCGAAATCAATGATATAGATCTTATGTGATCTTTTACTAATGCCTATGAGGAAATTATCTGGTTTAATGTCTCTATGAAGGAAATTCCTGTTGTGGATATATTCTATTCTCGTCAGCATTTGATCAGCTAGCATCAACACAGTTTTCAAATTGAACTTTCTATTGCACATATTGAATAGGTCTTCAAGACTTGGCCCTAATAAATCCATCACTAGAATGTTAAACTCACCTTCTGTAGCACAATAATAGACATTAGGGATACCCTTGTCTATCACTGAACTATCACTTAGGAGATACTGATAGAGCTTTGCTTCATAAAATAATTGAGGATGCTTCGTATTGATAGGCTCTAATTTGATTGCTACTTCAATGTTGGTCTTTATGTTGATACCGTGGAATATTTCACCGAAAGCACCACTGCCAAGTTTTTTGGTCAGTTTAAAGGTTTTGCCCACTTTAAGCTCCATGGGAATGGGTAGGTTTGTGGTATTTTTTTTTTTTTGAAAAGAAAATTATTTAAAATTTTTTTTTTTTTTGGTTTTTTTTTTTTGGTTTTAAAGAAATAGTTAGATTGCTTCGTATTAAAAAAGCACGATGCATTTAATTTAAATTTTAAAAATCTTCCAAAGAAAAAAATAATTTTCCTATTAAATTATTTTAATAATAAAAAAGTAAAATTGGACAAAAAATCAAAAAAGTGACAAAAATCGAAAAATTAATTAATTGAATTCTTTATGAAAAATACATGAATTTTTGACTTGTTTAAATTCAAAAAACTGGATTTCTTGGGATCTTGATCATGGTCTATAGGATTTTTATTCATCTTTTTAAACAAGGCTTGATTATTGTATATATTCGATAAAGGATTTGTTATTATTCCTCCTAGATAAGGGACATTTCTTTTGATTATATCAATGGTTATAAGCTTCAAAATATCAAAAGAAAGGTGATTTTTTTTGAGTTTTTTGATTTTTTTAACGATATTTTTCTTAAAATCATTGAATATTTCAATTATTTCTGGTTCTTTTATTAATGAATTTTTTTGTTTTGACTTCATATTCTCTGTTATTTTATGAAATTGATCAATAAATATCTGTTTTAATTCATTTATTTCAATTTCTTCAATGATTTTTTTGATTTCTAACTCAATAATCGAATCATTTGTTAAAAAAACATGAGATTTATTGTCAAAATTCTGAAGAAATTGCAAAAGAATATCACAATTTAAGAAAAAATCCTTTTGAAAATAAATCAAATCAATATCGTAATTTTTGTAATTTTTTGGAAAAATACCATGAAAACACCTATTTTCTTCTAAATTTGTATTAATTTCACTCGTAATTATTAGATTTTTCACTGTTTTTTTGAAAGAAAATTCAGAAATTATCTCATCATAATCTATTAACAGGTATTCTAAAGGCTTTTTTACGATATTCTCAATGAAAATTGCATCAGAATATAAGAAATCCATGTTTTCTAATGAGGAATTGTTGGGAAAAATCAAAATTACAAAGCAAATTTTATTAATTTTATAGAGAAATTCTTGCATTTTTTGCTGAAAACTGATAAAATCATTGATTATTGTTAAGTGAATAATGAAAACAATTGATAATTTATGGTAATTATCAAAAGAATCCTCATTTTTTAACAGAGATTTCTTCACGAAATATTGCTTTGGAAAATTAACTATTTCTTGTGTATTTTGGCTTATCCCTTTTGAAATTTCAAGTTTTAGCTTTAAAAAGCTTTTATTCTTTAAAATCTTTGAGTTTTTCAGTTTATTTTTTGCTAATTTAGCAGTTTCTTCAGATTTTATCACGAATTTTTCTGATAATTCCTTGGTTTTTTTTTTCAAATTCTTTTGTATTTTTGAATGAAAATAAGAGAAATCAGTATCTAAATCAGAAATACAATCAGAATAAATCGAAATAATCTTCGAAAACTTGAAGTCATTCTTATATTGTATCATATTTTTGTTATTATTCAGTGTTTTCTCATCTTTTATTATTTTTCCTTCAATAAAAAAAGGTTTTTCCTTTGGTTTTATCTGAAAAATCTTCACTTTTTCATTGATTTTTTTGATCGGTGTAATGTTTAAAAAGTCTAAAATAGGGGGGGTTTTCAGGGTTTTTTCTGAAATTGAACGAATTTGGGTTTTCGTTTGGATTTTAAATTTTAAATGAAGACTTTTTGTGGGAATTATCGCATTTGGCTTCTCTTCATTAAAGAGAAATTCTTTTAGATTTCCTATTGTTTTCATTAGAAATAATGTAATTTATTCGTGGAAAATATCGTATTTTATTGCATTTATCATATTAATTAAGAAATTTTATGTTTTTTTCTAATTATTTTATTGCTATTTTATATAATTTATTTGGTATTTCACTTCTTTTTCTATCTCCTCGAGATTTTCTTTGTAATTCTCGATCAAATACATTTTATCATCCGGAGCTTTAAATGGTTTTTACTAAAGGAAAAGGAGAAAACGTTTACTGAATTCAATTGATTCGATTTCTGTAGCCAAATTGTTCAAATTCTCTAATATTTTCTCAATTTTTACAACATTATTCTTCATTTTATTGAGAACTTCACAAAAAAGCAATTATTTGAGTATTTTGATCAAAAATCAAAAAAAATTACAATCCTATACTTTTTTCTTTATCATTTTTGGGCATTTTTTTCAAAGGACTAAACGGATTACTTTCTCTTTTCTCCTCTGATGCTCTTTCTGAACTGTCTTTAACATTTATCGATATCACAATTTTTTTCCTATCAAACACTTCAATTTCTTCTTTTTTCTCTAATAAAAATTCAAATTTTTTCTCAAATATACAATATTCAAAAGATTTTCTCGAAAAATACAAATAAAAACCTTCTTCTTCTTCAATTTGTCCCTCTTTATCCACATCTTTTTCCTTTTGTTTTTTCAATACTTTCGCTTCATTTTCCTGTTCTTCTTTCAATTCGATCGCTAATTCCTCCTTTATCTTTTCTCCAGGTTTTTCATCCTCTTTATAGCGAGAAAACACAAAACTTTCTTTCATTTTATCTTTATTTTTCTCCTTTTCTTCACTAAATTCAATTTTTTCAGCTTTTTCTCCTAATCGAAATGAAGGAAATAATCCAACTTTTGATTCGTTTAAAAGGTCCCCTTCCATCATAAAGGAGTTTACAATTTTCTTGTTCGTGTTGGCATCAATCTTTAGAGTATCAAAGATTTCTGGCACTATTTCTCTCACAGGCTTTTCAGAAAAAATAATAAATATATATCAATAGAAAAAATTGATAAAAATTAATAAAAATTGATAAAATATGATATAAATTGATAAAATTGAAAAAAAAATCCACATAATTTCTTTACTTTTCTATTAAGATTCGCTAAAGAGGCAACAGACAAAGGGTGGGGTGAGGGTGCTGTCTCAACTGTATCTACAAAAGCATGAAAGTCATGAGGAAAATTTCTCCTAAAACCCCTCCAATTTTCGTATTTTGAAAGGTTTCATTGACAATATCGCCAAAAGAAAGAGAAAAAAGTGTGATAACTGAAGAATTTGTATCTTGAAATTTATCAGTTTTCCAGAAAAGGCATTGTCCTAAAAAGACATATGCTAAATAAAAAGGAAGAACTCCTAAGAGGAAAATCCCTAATGTAGACCAGGAATTGCTGAGAGTTGTGGTCATTAAGTTGATATTCGGGTTATATTCCAAATATTTCAACATAAGAAGCCATGCGAACATACAGCCAAAACCTAGAAAAAACAAAGTAATTTTAGTGATAAAAGAATTTAAAAGAAGAATTTTGACGGGAGAATTTAAAAGAATTTTGGCGGGAAAATTTAAAAGAGTTTTGGCGCCAAAAATCATTTGAATTTTAGAGATAAAAATCAGATGAATTTTAGCATCCAAATTAAATATTCTATAATAAAAATTTACCTATTATCGCCTCATGGAACGAGAATATCGCCAAAGGATCCTTTAACAAAATGAACAAAATGGCGATAATACTCCCGTTTATCTGTATGAAATTTCCTAAAATACTAAAAACAAACCAAAAATCAAAGAATTTCAATTTATCAAAGAAGCTTAATTCTTCCCATGATTTTTTAAATTCTAGCATATTTTCTAAAGGTTCTTCACTATTTTCTTCAAAAGAGTTTGCAGAGTCTACACTGCTGAATTTCCTCATAGAAGTATTGGATTTTCCCACGATATTCGCTACATTCTTATATAAGAACATGTATTGCATATAATCCTTTGCCATTTGATAGATAGATTTCCACGATAAAAAGAGAGAAATACTAGCCAAAAATAACACGATTATATGTAATAATAGATAGCTTTGTCCGAAATTGTTCATAATTCCTTTTTCATCATTACTATGGCAAAAAGTAGTAGAAGAATCAAAATTTGCGATAATTCTAGCAAAAGTTTCGAAATTGTAATCAATTTTTATAGACCAGTTATTACAAAAATAGGAGTTTTTCGCATCACCATAGAACATTTTCGTTATTATATAGTCCCCTGTAAAGGATAGTTGATTCAAAGAATTTATTTTGTTTTTTAAAGCTGAAGAATTCGTAATATCAACGAATTCCATCGGAATTCCTTCAGTTAAATTCACGGTAAATTGCGATTTTAACAATTTTTCATTAGCTTTTTCAAGCTCGATGTAGTAAACAGAGAGCTTAAAGGAAGCGTCTTTAAGGTCTATGTGCTGAAAAAGCTGATTGTTCAAAGAAGATAGAGTCTTTTTATAAGTAAAATGAAGAAATTAATGAAATTTATTAAGAAATTAATGAGATTTATTAAGAAATAATGAAATTTATGAATAAATAATGAAATTTTCATTGATTTTCTCAAGAATTTAATGAAGAATTCTTAAAGAAATACCGTATTAATTCCTTGCAAATGGTCTTTGAAATCGGAAAAGCTATTGAAAGCCAGTGTGTCTATTTCATCAGTCGAACCCTTAATTTTATCATATTATATAATTTTTTCAGCAAATTTACTAAGAGAAGATTCTTGAAAACTTGGTGTTGGGCTCTAGCGTTGGAAGTCCTTGTTCCTACTACTGAAAGGACTTGCATCGTTGTGAAGATAAGAAGAAGCAAATGGAATAGCAGTTTCCAAGGAAATCTATCTATTTATATGAGGTTTTGAAAGGAAATTAGATGGGTTTATTACTAAATCTAGTATATTTTTCGATAGGACTGAGAGTGATTTTCTCGAGAAAATCCATTTTGTACTTTTGTATCGTCTTTTTCTTTTGTTTTTGGGTGTTCATTTTTAAGGGGGTTTTTGCGATTGAAAATTACGATAAAATAGATTACAATAAAAATTACGATAAAATTGCTATAAATGATAAAAATTAAAAATATTCCAATTTTTCTATTATTTTTTAAATAAAAACGACTAAAAATGGACAGTTCTACCTTAAAAAAGCGCCATACTCCAATCCTGATCGCCCAAAAGACAAAATCTGTTGAAAAGACCCACCTTTACCATTTCAAATCAAAGCTTTTATTCGAAAATCTCATGCATATTTCTCCACAAGACATAGAAGAAGCACTTAATATTAATGATCCCAATTTAAAATTACCATCATTTCTTGAACTTCTTGATCTAAAAATTCGAATTCAGACTGAAGAACAGAAGCTCAAAAACATTTTACCACACGTGATTTTTCTATTATATTTCGAAATCTTAATTTTCTTCATTATTTATTTTGAATTTCATTTGAATTTTCCTTTAATTTTCCTTTAATTTTCCTTTAAATTTCCTTTAAATCTCCTTTATTTTCTCAGGGTTTACACAGTGGTCAGGCTTGGTTCATCAGTAAATACCTTAGTTTCCTCTATTTGATCTGTGCGAACATCTTCCTAACCCGTAACATCTACCAGAAATTCTCCTTATTCTATATGAAAGCCCTCCATGTAATTGATCCTCCCACAAAGGATTGTGATTGGGAATCTAAACCAGAATGGCAAATCTTGCGAATTATAGCCGGATCCCACCTTTCTTTATTTTATTGCAAAAACGAAAAACTCAATAAATCAATAGAAATTCTTCAGGATTTGTCTAAATTACTGAACAATCTCGAACAATACCCTTCAGCAAGCAAGATCCTTTACCATATATACGCCAGCTTAGGGCTTTTATACTATCGAATGGAGGAATTCGTAAACACTAGGCTCTTTCTTGAAAAAGGCATCATTAATTTGGAGAAATTCGTGAATATATATAAGGAAAAACCGAAAGAAAAGGAATTATATGATATTTATGAAGAGGAATTGAAAGGAATTGAGTATATTAAGCTGATAAATCTCTATTTGAACTATAAAATCTGTAAAATAAGCTTCAAATTAAAGCAAAAAGCTGCTTCTTTTAAGAGTTTATACAAGGCTTTTGGCTTATTAGAACAATACAAGGAAAAGCTCAAATTCGTGGAGGATAGTGAGTCTATTATTGAGTATATTCGTGGGAAGTTACTCATGGTCAAGAACTGGCTGCAAATCGACCTTAGGAAAGGACTTTTACTTGATTTAGACCAACAAATTAAAGAAGCAGAAAGGGAGGAAATTAGCGATATTTTTGATTTGGAGGAGGAAAACGAGGAAAAACACAATAAAAATCAAAAAAACTGGACAATTGAAGAACCCAAGGTTTATTTGAAATTTTTATCATTATTTTATCGTTTATCGTTATTTTTCTTTAGAAAAAACAAGAAAATCCCACTAAAACCGATCCAGAATCTCAAAAAAAAGCTCAAAAAGCCCTTCTCTATCGCATTCGTCGTACAAAATCCTCGATTCCAGACCAAATCCCCTTAAAACCCCCCAAACCCTCAAAAAAAACCGAATTTAAAGACCTAGAACTCCTCCGAAAATCGAAATCTTCACAAATAAAATCCGCTTATCGTAAATTGGAATTCATTGAGAAAAGTCATTACAAAACCCAAAGTTCCACCTTTACAATGATCCAAAAGCCTTTAGAAAAATACGCGAAAGTCTATGAATTATTAGGAAGACCTGTTTTTATTCGTAAATCCCTTTCAAATTCAAATAAAAGCCTTAGTAAAAACGATTCACTCAGCACTAGTTTTGGTGCTTCAAATGCGAAATTCCAAATGAAAAAGCAGAATTCCGACGTTTGGAAGAAAATACAGGATTTTACCATCGAATTCAATAATAATGTGAAAGAAAATACTGAGAAAAAGCGAGAATTTAAAGAAATTAAGGATATTTTAGATATTAAAGACGACATTCAAGAAAGTTCAGGGTTAAAAGACAATAAAAAATACGAGAAAGTCACTTTCGCAGCTACTAATCTTTTTCTTGAAATCAAGCATCATAATCACACTTCTAAGAAGAAAACACCCCATTTAACCAACCCTTTACTCGAGGAATTAATGTTAGAGTTTAATAAAGAAACTTCTAAAAATGCTCAAAATACGAAGAAAAACGAGAAAGATGAGAAAAATAATGAAGAAATTGCTGATGAAATTATAAAGGAATTCTTCGAGAAAAGTGAAGGTATTTTATATAATTACATGATTTTTATTTGATTTTTCTCGATTTTCAAAGGCAGTTGTTATTCACAAAAACCCGAAAAACATGATTTAGACTCTTTAAATACTGTGAAAAGCTCAGGCGATTTCGATGAAGATAGGTCTTTAAATAATGTTATCACGTCTTTGAAAGAATCGCATAAAATCGATAAATCTTCCAGTAAATTGAGGAATAATAATGATTCGGAGAAGCTGGTGACCCCAAGGAAAGAGATAAATTCCAGCAATTTGAAGCACCAACCGTTTAAGTTCGAAGTTGCGCTAAACGAAAATACGCAGAATGCTGCGAAGTACATTCAAAAAAGGTTTAGAATCTATTTGAAAGCGAAAGAAAGCAAAAAAGGTAATTTTTTTAGTTTTTTTTTTTTTTTTAAGGTTTTTTCACTATTTTCACTATTTTCACTAATTTTCACTAATTTTCACTAATTTTCACTAATTTTCACTAATTTTCACTAATTTTCACTAATTTTCACTAATTTTCACTAATTTTCCTTCAAGAAATACCACTCCCTGGCGAATATCCATCTCAACCAAGCCTTCACTCATAAGGAAGAACCCCTCAGTCTTGTTCGAATTTCTAACGAGAAACGTCACAAATCATATATCTTAAACCTAAAGGATTTACTGATGAAACGCCGACAAATCCGAATAATCATAAATAAAGACTATTTAATGCAAATAACACTGAAAAACTCACAACCGAAGATAAAAGTCTCACAAGAAGAATCAATTGAATCTTTGGCGATTATAGAGAAAAACTCGAATTCTCTTTTTTTTTTGAAATCTGAACTTTCTTCAAATTTATCACTTTTCAATAAAAAAAAGAAATTACACATGACAGAACTAGAGAAATCTCTTGATTTTATACAACAAAACTCGGAAATAAGCATGAATTTACTGAATATCTCACCAAAAAACCATGATAATTCACAAATTTCCTTTCTAAAAGAACAAAATAGCCTCAGCGATATTGTCCCTTCTATGAATGAAATCGATATGGGAAGTAATGAAAATTTAAAAGAAATCGAGGAAAATACTGATAAAAATAAGAAGAAAAAAAATTTAAATTTGGGCATCAATATTTTATCACCAGTTAAACTCGTAAATGGGATGAAGAGGTTTCAGAATCAAATCATCGAGAATAAGAAGAAAATCGAGACGAAATCAGATTTGAATCAGCTGAACTATACACCTTTTTTCTTCACGAGGTTCTTTGCAGGGAAGCTTAGGAAATGGAGAGTCAAATTCTGCAAGTTTAAAGGTTTTTTTGAATTTTTATTTTTTAGTTAATTTCAAAAGAATTTCTAATTAATTTCTAATTAAATCAAATGAATTTCTAATTAAATCAAATGAATTTCACAGGAAAAGACCAAGAAAGAAGACTGATCTTTTCTTTGCAAACAAAGAACTGGAACTACGATTTCGAGAGTCCGATTCTCAAGGAAACTCATCTGAAGGCTTTTCGCGATTTCCGCACGATCTGGCCAGTGGTTTTCCAGGCTTTCTTCGACTGGATGCTTTCTCGAAATCTCCTTACTGAAGAAGATTTTAAAAATGAGCATAAATACATGTCAGATAAGTTAAAAGCGAAGATTTCTTTCTTTGATTACAATCAAACTGCAAAGAATAATATCTCAACACTGACTTCTAATGATATAAAGGCTTGTGGTGATATCAAGATTTTATTAGAGATTTTATTAGAGAATTACTTTATTTTGACTTTAAGAGTCAATGGCGAGTCTTTGAAGTTTATTGGCTTGGATATGAAGGAAAGCACGATCAACAGCTATAGGCATATATTGTATGATTTGAAGAAAATGAGGGCGGAGATCAAGAGGATGAAGATCATGGGTGTGTATTTTGAAAGGAAAAGACAGAAGAAATTGATTGAAGACTTAAAAAAACCAGCAGGTTTTTTAATTTTATGATATTTTTTCCTTAATAAAATTTCCTTTACGAATATGTCTACAGCCTTGCAGAAATACGCTGAGCTCTATTCAGAAAGTTTCTTACAATTACTGAAGCTAAAGTACTCGAACCCTGCTCTCCAGTCATTAATCCAACACGATCTCGATTACCAGTCCCACCTACTGAAAAAATACCGATATTTGAAGTCTTCCTCTCGTAAGGAATTAGTCCTTTTATTGCAAAAACGCCTTTCTGCTCGATTTGTGATCAGTCAATTTGTGAAAAAGGACCTTTTTAACAATTTATTCTGGATTGTATTAGTGTGTGTTTCTTGTGTTTTGAACAAAATTCCAGAAAACACTGATAATTCCACTGAAAGTATAGCCAATTCATTAGATCTGACTTTTGTGATAAAAATCTTCAATAATAAATACCAGAAAGGCCATGTGAATCAGGAGACTTTAGGCATGAAAAGCTTCGAAAGGCAATTACAAATGCGAATAAAGTTGGAAAAACTGATAAAAAGCCTATTAATGACAGGTCATATGCCTTTATTTATGAAGAAAATCCTGAAGGAAACACTGAGAAATGATATGAATATCGTGGATTCGAAGATAAAACTGAAACATCACGGGGAATTATCGTTCATTAATGAACAGGAGTTTTTTCAGCACAACGTGGAAAAAAAGCTGAATATCAATAAAAACACCATGTTTTTCACAAAAAGAAAGGAATTTATCAATGATCCTATCAATGAACTGTTCGAAAAGGTCTTTTTAGAGATTTATAACAAGGATTTCATTCACAAAAGAGAAGAAAATTTCGATAATTTCGATGAAAATGAAGAAAAAGATGATAATGAATTGGATGATTTTAAAAATAAACCACGAAATCCAACGAAATATGGTCATTTAGAGGTAATCCAAGAAGAAGATGTTGATTTTATTCAAAATATTGAAGAAATTCATACAAATAACAATGAATTTGAGCTTTCTGAGAAGGAAAATCTAATTTTTCCTTCATTAAAATCACTGAATTCAGTATATTATTTGAAAATACGGTCAAATAATGGGAATCATATGCTATTTGTGAGGATAATTATCATGAATATATATACAAAAACCTCTTTACATATCAGTGTTTATGCTCCTTCGTTAAGAATTATCAATTATAGCGTCATAGAAGATAAAAAATTGAACATTATTATCATGAATATACTCAATTTAAAGAATAATAGGCTGAAAAGGACGAAATTAGCCAATATCCTACAATTACAATCACGAATTCATGGGTATATTTACAGTTTTTTCAATAAAAAAAAAGAAAAAGAATACGGAATTTCGAAAAAAACACTGATTTTTTCAAGCGAAATCTCAATTAAATCACATTTAATCAAAAATTCAGAGGATTTACTCATGAAATTCCATCATAAAACACTGCATTTTCTGATAAAACTAACGAAAATCGGGAAGGCTAATGTAACAATGAACGTGTATTTCTGCGATAATTTAATCGATTCCTATGCAGAAAACTCAATTTTGATCTGTTTTCAGATCAATTACTATTATTCTCGTACAAAAGCCTTGAAATTGATCATGAATCGTGATGATTTAGTCGAGGTTTTTGGTTTAGATCTTTCGAAAACCATGACAACTGCAATTTTTCTCACGAAAATTCGAGAGATATTACAAAGAATTTCATTTGTAAGACAAAAATTATACGCTTCTGCCCAATTTATCCCTAAAATCGAGACTTCTCGAAATTTATCAAAAATCCCTCCGAGATTTTCTTCTAATAATCCTTCTCATCCTGTTACAAGACAGCAATTAGACTTAGAGATGCTTCGTTGGCATAAGAACAATTTCGCAAAGCACGAGCTTGGTAAAACTCAGGCAAATATCGCCAAAAGCTTCATGGAGCAATACATTCAAGACACTCGTATAATTGGTCAATTCATCAAGAAAATTCGATCAGATTTCCTTTTGATTACTGTTTGTAAACATATGATATTAGACTATTGGGTTATTTATAATTATATACCAAAGACTTCACGATATTTTGTGTGCTATATCACAAATAGTGATCTATTATACATGGATATAAAGGATTTATCAGAGATTTTCCCTGTTGAAATCTATAACCAATGTGTAGGAACTTCGAAAAAAACTGGGTTTTTTATCGATTATCGCAGTTTTTATAAGAAATATCGCAGGGTAATTCCTGAGAAAAACCTCAGAAATTCTGAAAGAAAAAACAGTTTTCAATTAAGCCATTTAGCTCAATATCAGTCTGAAGGTGTTGATTTTGAGAAAAAAACAGAAGAAATCGGAGAAATTGTTGATTCTTTTAAGAATAAAAAGATGCGAAAAGTGATGAAAATCAAGACAATAACCGATTTAACTAATAAAATGAATATCGCAATACGCAAAAACCTAACGAATTTGAGGTATCATAACCTATATAATTACATTGAATTCAATATATGGGAGAAATTCGTGAAGAAAATAGAGTTAAAAACCTCCGACGAAAGCTCATGGTCTTTTGCGATAAAAAAGTTCAAAATTCAATTAAAACAGGTTTTATTCACGAATTACGTGAAAATCGATAAGAATAATGATGCCTATATTGAGATTTTCATCCTATTAAACCGTGAAAAAGAGACTTTATTCAGTCCTTTTGAGCCTATAGGCTATGCAGCGACTTCTAATCACAACATAATGATCAGGTATTTATCTTTAAATAAGCTTAGTATTCAGTTTGAGAAGATAAATCTTCGAGAAATCATCAATTTATTTATTGCAGATGGATATTATAAATTTCAGACAAATTACATGAATTCCAAGTTTTATCTCTCAGATCTTCAAAACCTTTGCAATTTCATCATTTATAAGATAAAAAGCTCCAATTTCGCTAATTTAATCCATGATAATACCTCGAAAAAAAAACATCATGCTTCCAAAAACACACAGTATTTCAAAAGACTTGAGGATACTGAAGACTCAGAAATAGCTATAGTTCAGCAGATCTTCAATAGAAAACCCTTAGAAATCATCACTTTTAGGTTCAATTTAGAGGAAAAAGTGCTAAGTGCGATAATTTATAAGAAAACCTCTTGTCAATCTATTACGAGAGAATATAAATTCGAAGCTTTGAAGGACGTGATCTTGTTTTTCGACCAGATGATTGAGAATAAGCTTTACAAAGAGATCTGTGAAAGATTGCTGAGGGTTATTCAGAATATCCTCAGCATCGATGTGAACTTTGAATTCATGCTTTTGGATAAGAATGATGATTAAAAAATATGTTTTTATTTGATTTTTCAATTATTTTAATAAATTTAATAAAAAAAAAAAGTTTTTACACAGTAAATTTTTTTTTTTATCATTAAATTTTCATAAAAATTATAAAAAAGCTCAAAAATTCAAAAAATTCAAAACTATCTCCTCATATGAGCAAATACGAAGATGTCGAGGGTCAGCACGGCTTCCAACAGGAAATCAGGCTTCTCGACCCCCGAATCGGCTTCATCCGTAAGGTCTACGGCATTCTCTGTTGTCAGCTCCTGGCCACAGTCTTCCTCTGTCTTCTCGCAATGTACTCAACATCCTATTTTAATTTTATGATGAGTTCAGCAGGTCTTGCTTTAATGATCATTTCTGCAATTCTTACGATAATTCTTGTGATAATGCTGTTTTGTTGTTTAAATTTCTCACGTTCAGTCCCTACGAACTATATCTTATTGAGTATATTCACGATATGTGAAGCATATTTAGTGTCATTCAGTTGTGCGAGGACTGATCCTAAGCTAGTCTTCATGGCTGCGATAATGACCTTTGGCATTGTAGTGGCTTTGACCCTCTATGCTATGACTACAAAAAGGGATTTCACCTTTATGGGGGGGACCTTATTTGTATTTGGAATGGTTTTCCTTCTAGTGGGGATTTTCTTGCTTTTTACGAATAACCCGGTTTTACATGTGATTTATGCCGGAATCGGAGTTTTTCTATTTGGAATTTATTTGATTTATGACACACAACTGGTGATTGGCAATAAGAAGCATGAATTATCAGTGGATGATTATATTATAGGAGCGTTAATTCTTTATATTGATATTATTATGATCTTTGTTTATGTGCTGGAGTTTCTGCAAAATATGCAAAGGGTGTAAAATATCTATATTTGATAAATAAAAACCAGAAAAAAACAGCAAAAACTCTGTTTTATTCATAAAATCAGTTAAAATTTAATTTTTATTT
>JFJP01037281.1_pt1 | contig 14659 bp, 28 predicted proteins | sample 431651 | NCBI WGS metagenome assembly JFJP01 (sample SAMN02602958, study PRJNA72255) | Microbial mat metagenome, whole genome shotgun sequencing project. | biome: fresh water; feature: sink hole; material: water; isolation source: purple microbial (photo- and chemosynthetic) mats found in...
CCTCGCCACCCTCGACCAAACCATCGCCGTCGCCGAAACCGCGATCAACACACTAACCTACCGCCTATACCACCTTACCCCCGCCGAAATCTCCGCGATCGAGACAAACAAAAGGAGCAACGCATGACAGACAACACGAATATCGACACCGCCCCCCAGATCGAACCCTACGGCGTTGCAAGCGAACACCAAGCCACGGAACAGCGACACGCGGACGAGACGCTATGGGGCAAGCACGGCGATACATTCCGCATCATGAACCGCATTTTCGAAATTTCAGGCACGTCTGAAAATGAGGACGGTGAGTTCTCGAGAAGATCACCTGCAACGCTTGTCCAGAATTCCCTTCTACACATTGGCGACCGGGTAAGGCACAAACCGTCAAAACCACGAGGCGCTGAGGTTCAAACCATTTTGGATGAAATCGAGGCAGAACTTGTCGTAAACGCGGGGCGGTACGAATTTCAATGGATCAGTGGGGGCAATCACGTTATCAAAGGCACCTATTCGGCCACAGGGCTGCTCGATGCAATCTATAAAGAGAATGACCGCACATGGCACGGCAGCGGCAATACAGGCGCTGGCTCGTATCATCAGGGCCACATGCAGGAGCGAAACTTACAGAACCCTTGGACAAGAAAGGCGAAAGCACAACGGAAGATTCTCGCTTAATGACCTGTATTGACGAGCATCGTCAGCTTGTAGATACCTTTCTGACCGGACATCGCGAAGTAATTGATTTAATTGGTGGGGTTTGCTTTGGTGGCAGGTCGGGGCAATTTTCGTACAGCATCTGATTCAGGACAGGACGGGGTTTGTAGTCTGGTTCATGCGTGTGACTGGAAAGCGGGAGTTCCTGCAACCTCCGTTCGCACCGTGGCGTATAATACTGATAGACAATCTGCTTCATATCCTGTGGATTGCGGTAGTGGCAAAAAGTGGTGAGTGGGTTTAAGCGGAGGAAATCGGCAAGGGAGGTGGGCAGTGAGTTTTATGGCAGGAGTGACAGGTATTGACGAAGCAGCGGCGGAGCGGGTCCTGTACTGCATTGAGCGGTGGGAGCTGGGGTGGGTTGTCTGTAGTCCTATGGGCCTTCATGGCGTCCCGATGACGGCGATGCAGGAGGTGATGGAACTTTTAGGGAAGGCGGCCAAGGGAGCGATTCTTGATCCGGGGATCGTCCATCACCTGATCGTGTCTTTCAAGTCTCCAAAGGCTATCATGGCGATATGCTCCCCCAAGGCGTCCCAAGCGTGGCGGGAGTCGATCAAGCGGGAAAACAAGATCTATTCTCTGGAACGTCAATGGTGGCTGGGGTGTGACGTGGGAACAAGTTCAGCATCCATATTCAGGGCACTGACAAACGACACGCATCTGAAGACTGGGATTGCTGTCAAGTTCCCGAAACCAGATGTTCCACGGGACAGCGACGATTTAACCCGTTGCATCAATCTGGTGAACACGATGCAATGGCGCGATTGCCTGTATCGGGTCGAGGATGCGTACCCAGAGTTGCCGTGGGGAGAGATTATCAGCAAGTGGGATGACCTTGTGGCAATGGGGTCTAAAGCGCAGACGGAAGAACTGCGGGCTATCTATGGTCGGTTTGAAAATGACAGGAAGATGGGAGGGGTATCGGTATGAGTAAGTTCGTAGGGCTGGATTTGAGTTTGAGTTCAACGGGATTCTCTTCGTTGTTTGACGGGTTGACTTCAACGGAAACGATCAAGACGGTTCCCAAGGGGTTCGAGGATGACCTTGTGAGGCTGCGGCATATCAGCAATGAGGTGATGAAGCGGATTCCGCTGGACGTGGATCTGGTTTGCGTGGAAGATTTCTACACCCCGTCGAATGCCATGCAGATCGGGTCGGCGATCAAGCTCGCGATGCTGGGGGCTACGGTTCGCTTGGCGATGAAAGAGCGCGGGGTTCCGTTCATCATCCCGACGGCTGGGCAGATCAAGAAGTACATCACGGGCAAGGGTACGGCCCAGAAGTCCACGATCATCATGGAGGTCTACAAGACGTACGGGATTGAAGCGAAAGACGATAACCAAGCCGATGCGTTTTCTATGGCACACCTAGCGAAGACAATTTTTTCCCTAATGAGTAATGAGGATGTGTCTGAACTGCCGCGATACCAGATAGATGTGGCTATGAAGATTTATCAAGAACGACCAAGATATAATCTTGACTTTCCCGTCGGGTTTGGATTAAATAAAAGCATCGAAGGGGATTAAAGGCAAATGAAGACAATGGGCTTTTACAATTTGGTTTCGGAATATCCAGAGATTGCATCTGAGTTTCATCCAAGGAACAATTGTGAGGCTGCAACTCTTTCTCCGTCTAGCAACAAAAGAGTCTGGTGGGTATGTTCGCATGGTCATGAGTGGATGGCAACCGTGAACTCAAGGACAAACAGTAAGTCTGGTTGTCCGTATTGTTCGGGTAGACGTGCAACGACAGAATCAAATCTTGCGGTTTTGTTTCCCGACCTATTGTCGGAGTGGGATTTCCTAGGGAACAAGTCTTTAAGACCAGAAGAAGTGAAGGCGGGATCACAGCGGGTTGTGTGGTGGAAGTGTTCTATGGGGCATCGGTGGGAGATGTCTATAAAGGCAAGGACTGGGCAAAAGCAGGGCTGTCCGTATTGTTCTGGGCGTCGTGTCGGGTATGGTAATTCGCTTGCAGACTTAAGACCCGACATTGCGAGGCAGTGGGATTTTGAAAGAAACAAATCGTTCACGCCTCATGACGTGGTAGTTGGATCGAAGAGGCAGGCGTGGTTTGTCTGTCCGAGTGGACACAATCACTTAGCACGTGTTTACTTGTGGGTAAAGGCTGGTTGTCCGTATTGTTCGGGGCGTGTAGCTTGTTCTGACAATAATCTATCTGTCACCCATCCCGAGATTGCGTCTCAGTGGGATCATAGTCAGAACAAAATAGGCCCTGAAAAAGTTGTTGCAGGATCGCATCATAAGGTATGGTGGGACTGCGGCAACGGACATGGTTGGCAGGCAAAAGTGTACAGCAGGACAAAGCTCGGTTCTGGGTGTCCAATTTGCACAACAAGGAGGCAGGTTTCAAAATTGGAGATGCGGGTGTATGCAGAGTTGAAATCGTTGTTTCCAGATTGTGTTCATAGTCAGAAAGTTAATGGCGTCGAGGTTGACGTCTTGATTCCGTCAATCGGTGTGGCGATAGAAGTAGATGGCTCTCATTGGCATGGGAAAGCCACAATCAGAGACTTGCGAAAGAATAAAGTGTTAAGTTTGGCGGGGTTAAATGTAATCCGATTGCGGGAAAGTCCTTTGGTTCCAATCGGGAGGAATGATGTCGTTTTTGACGGGGAGGCTAGTGTAGAGACGATCAACTTGCTGTTGTCAAGTGTACGATCTGTATCTGGAGTAAGCGTGCCACTTCTGGGTTGTTTTAACAATGACGCTTTGTACCTTGAGCTTATGTCGAACTTGTACGTGAAGCCCGGGAATACTTTGAGTGAAAAGTTCCCAAATGTCGCTAAACAGTGGCATCCAACAAAGAACGGGAAACTCAGTCCATGGAATGTAAGTTATGGCTCTAAAGAGCGGGTTTGGTGGGTTTGTGAAAGGGGGCACGAATGGAAGGTTGGCATAAACTCAAGAACGTCTCTTGGTTGTGGTTGCAAGAAGTGTCATCTCGAAAGGATTAAAGCATGAAAGCGGACAGTTTAGGTATGGCGCACTTGGCGGAGTCTATCTACCTGTTGTCTAAGGGCGAATCTGATGACAAGCTGACAAAGCCAGCACACGAGGTGGTAGGGGTCATCTTCAGGGATCGGCCACGGTACAACTTTGGAAAACCGTTAGGGCAAGACGATGTCTGAGGAACGGGCGGAGTACGGTAGTGAACAGGTGTTGCTTGGAAAAGCGATCCTAGGGGCTTTGGCTGCGATGCACAGCCGCATGGGGTGGCTGTTTGTGCCCGAGTTAAGGGCTGGGACGGGCTACGGCGCGTTGAAGGAGCAGCGGCTGGATGGTTGGGCGATTCAGGCTTGGGCGTCTGTAAAGGCCAGCAAGGGGGTCGTGGCCCCGCACCTACGCAGGGCTTTTGAGATCAAGGTGTCGGCGGCTGACCTGAAGACGGAGCTTCGGAATCCTGATAAGCGGTGGTTTGCGTATGCCGTCAGTCACGAGTTCTACTTCGTGGCTCCCGCTGGGCTGGTTGACCCCGCGCTCCTTGACAGCGATGACGGGTTGATGGAATGGGACGGGGTAGCACTTAAAGTCGTGAAGCAGCCTCCGGTTCGCACGACCATGCCTCCCCGCTGGGACTTCGTGGCCTCCGTTGTAAGAACGCTTACCAAAGAGCCGCTGTAGAAAATCCATCCCCTATGGTGATAGGGGGTTGTAAGCGATGGGGCTTGCAACGACCAGGGGAGACACGATGAGCATCGAGACGCAGATGAAACTGGCAGGAACGCGGGTTGGTCGGGTAGTTCTTCATCTGGTCGGGCTGGCGATGGACAATCGGGCCAAGTGGCACTATCAGGGAATCATGCGGGAAGTGATGGGGGTATAATCATGGCGGAGAAGATAAGGGTCGAGATTTACGGCGAGGCCGATGCGCTGCGGGAGCTGGAGCGTCGGGGTATAATAGAGATCGAGTGGGTTGATCCAGAGCGCAACGAGTTGTCCCGACAGGCCAAGGTCGAGAAGTCGTGTATAGAGCTGGGGGGGCAGGGGTACGTGGTGGAGGAGGAGTATAGAGACCACATTGCGTACATGAATCCGCAAACGATGGAGCGGGCTAGGGTGTACCGAGACGGGGAGATATACGGGAATGGGCGGTATATGTCAAAGAAGGAATAAAGGGGGGGGCTGAAGGAGAATGGAAACGGTTATGAAAAACAAAACAGATTATTCAAAGTGCAAATGTCCGTACTCTCACATCAAAAAGGACTATGGGCACGAGTTGCACGAACCTTCTGGTTATCAATCTGAGTATGGTGTGACTGTGGGTTTCGCGGCCCAGCGTTTTGCCTTGATCCTGTAGAGTTGGGCTTTTCCCTTAAATCTACCGACAACGGGAGCATTTCGGTTGACGAGTCAGGATATGCTATGCTTCGCTGTGCGCTGGCTGGGGTTGTAGAAGCGAGCGACAAAGACGAACTGGAATAGATGGAACTGGCAATACGTGGGATGACAGGGACAGACGACTCGAAGACAGTGAGTATTCGTGCGATAGCAAGTAGGCTCGATTTTGTTGTCTGGTTTTAACAGTGAAAGGAAGTGATTATGGACAAGTTCAATGTTTTTGTGGCTAAAAGAAAGTTGTATTTGGCTCTGTTGGAGATTCCTCCAGATGAACTCACGGAAGACGATTTGCGGGTGAAGAAGTGTCTTTGTGTAGATCGAGAGATACAGGGTTATCTTAGGGATGTTTTGAAGACAAAACACAAATGAGTATAAAGTCAAACACATCTATCGGGAAACCAATGCCTCCCGACCTCCGTACGACCTCCGTGAGTACACGGTTGATCTGACTGGGCCAGGATTTATTATCCACGAGAGACCAGGTGTGCAGCGTGACCGCCCAGTGATAATAGAATGTCCAGTCTCGTTGTGGGGCGAGTCAAAACCTGTTTAACCGGGCTCATCATTGATCCAACATTATGCCAAACCGTCCAGCGGGGCGTTGTGTTAAATAAAAAGGAAGTGATTAGGAGATGGAAACCTATTCATACCGCCCCACAAGACGGGACGCAGATTCTATTGCTGGTCCGCCCCGAAGACTCTGATCCGAACGTGATAGACGCTAATCCGATGCGAGATGAAGAGGTGGTTGTAACGATTGGGCACTACAACCATAATGATGACGAGGCAGATACATGGCATATCTTGAATCGTTGGCGTATAGTAAGAGTGGTGTTGCCGTGCAAGGTGATTCCATAATGTGGAGGTAGTGATGAGTCGGAAACAGAAACTTGACAAGATACTCGGGTGGTTAAAGAAGCACAGGATGACCCCAGAGGACATCGGTGTTGACGGGGATCTGGCGGATGCTGACGATGACGTTCTCCTGTCGGTTCTGGAGGACATTGACGAAGACGAGGCGCGGGATGAGGGCTGGAACGCTGAAGCGAGGGAGGCCGACAGGCAGAGCCGTGTTTGCAATGACGGTTGCTGTCAGGCAAGGTGATTTATGAACATCCTGATTGAGGCAATCAAGGGCGGGTTCAGGGTGTCGGTTCCAGAACGTCGATGGACGTGGTGGGTGTATCCAGAAGACCATGAGATACGGAACAATGGGCCTAGGTACTTTTGCAAGCACGAGATTGTCGCCCCCGGAGTGACGCTCCCTATGGGGTGGACGCTGGGTGATGTGATTGACGATGTGGTCTGGCGGTATGTTGAGACGGTTAATATGTTTCCACCAGCCGACTGCGGGATAGACGACAGGGATGATTCCAAGATGGAGCCAGAGGTATGAACTGTTCTGCTTTCATAGCGGTCAAGCGTCCACGGTATGCTGTGGACAAGGTTGTCACCGCTGGTATGAGGATTTACATAGAGGACGGGGCTGTAGTGGCAAGACGCCGTGCCCCTGACGGTGGGGGCAGGTGTGTCGGTGTGGTTGCCGATGGAATGGGTCAGGGCAAGGCGGATGGTTATGGGGCGGATGATCGGGATATGATGTGGTCTGGGGAGTAAAGTGGGATATGACAATGGACTTAACGCGAACAGCGATGGCGATTCTGGAATATGACAAGGCAAAGACCTACGAGGAGATAGAGCAGGCTTTGTTGAATGTCAAGGAGGCGTTTGCCTTGGATTCGGCATCCGTCAACAGCAGGGACTGTGCGATGCTGGTGTCCCCGAATGGTGGCAATGGGTGGCTGCGTAAGATGGCGGTCAAGGCTGGGTTCACGGAGTGCGGGCTAACGCCAGAGGTTCGGAGGAGTCGCGGGTGGGGTTGGTAGAAAATCGTTCCGTCTGGTGATAGGGAGTTGTAGGGGCACAGAGGAGGGAGCGATATATATGCAGGTGATCAATAAGGCTTGGGTTGAAAACGACAGCACGGGCGGGTTCAAGCTGTGCGTGCGGTATGTCAAGGATACGGGGGCGGAGAACTTCGGTTGCTTCTTCAAGGAGCACAAGATCGTTCCAGCCGAGTTCGAGGGGCTAAGCGTTGCAGATGCTTGTCGCAAGTTCAAAAGCATCGTGTATTCACACATCAAATCGTAGGGGGCGTGATGATCAGGATAATGGATGATTACAAGTTGGTTCCAAATCGCAACCCTGTTTCGCGTCACGAGTGGAATGATGTCGTCTTGACGAAGAGGTTAAAGGTGTCCGGTGGGTTTTTCCAGACGACTTTCCACCAGACACAGAAGTCTGCGGAGGAGGAGGAGAAGTCTTTGCGGGAAAGTATGGTGGCAAAGTTCCCGTTCACGCCCCCGAGGAGCGAGTGGGAGTTAGAGAAGGCAAAAAAGCTGGGGCTACTGTAAGGGCATTTTACCGTAGCCCGTGGCACACAAAGAGCGTGAGGTTTTTCTACCTTTTGTTCAACGGTCTAAGCCATATTCTGAACACCGTCTTTCGGGCGGTACTTACCCACAAGTCTTTCGTGGCTTGTGGGTTTTTCTTTTGTTGGCGTTTTTCTTTTACTGTGCGCTGTCTAGCGCGTCCTGAAGGGAACGTCTAAGGGAATGTATGGGTACTGCGCCCCGACGCCTTGTGGCAAAGACAACGCGTTCTTTGGATGCCTCCGCGATCTTCAGCCAAGGTATCTCCTTCAGGGCTGCTTTCACTGATTCGATCAGTTCCGACGGTCGCCTGTACTTTATCCCAACCTTGGCAGCTAGGGCATAGGGGGCGAAGGAGATTGTTTCCTTGCCGCCGTCGAATGATGCCAGCCATTTCAGATTTATGGCAAGCGGGATATCGGTCTTTATGTCTTTCAGGGGGTAGAACCACGGGGACTGGGCGATCAGGTCGAGGTAGGTCTGGGACAGGTGGATTTCCGTGCTATCGGTGCTTGCGTGGTGAATGGCTGTGATCATCTCCAGTTCCTCCAATTCGTCAAGGGAGCGGGAGATTGCGCTGAGGGTGGAGGTACAGGGGGGTTTTTGCAGAAGTTCTGCAAATCTGCGGGGGTGGATGGTCAGAATCTTGCTTTCGACATTCCCGTTCAGCAGGTGCCAGCCTATCCCGATGATGGTTTGCAAAGCTGTGGGGGTGATACAGGGTGGGTCTGACATTAGCTGTGGTCTAGCGATAAGGGGGGTTGGCAGGATGCGGGGTACGGCGCACCAAGGGGTGAGGCGGATGGTGGGTGGGGCGACGGGGTGGCTTTTCCTGCTGTGCCGCTTGTTGTGGCAGGCGTGGCAGAGGGTGACGTTGTCGACGAGGTCGTTGGAGTGGAGGGAGAGGAGGTGGGAGTAGGCGCGGGGGAGGTCTTGGTAGAGGGCTAGGGCGGACTGGGCTAGGTGATATAGGGGGGTGACGTGGTGTACGTTGCTGGGTTCGGTGGGGGAGTGGCAGGAGAAGCAGGCTGGGGTTCGGTTGCGCTGCGACCATAGGTGGTATTCGCGGGATGCCCTGATGCGTTGTGTTAGTGTCTGTGTTCTGTTCAACTTTCGTCCTTTCGCTTGCTGTTTTGATTATACGCCTATTGATGGGATTTCGGGCGGCGAAGTATAGGATTTCGGGTGGCGTTTTAAGGTTTTGCTATTTTGAAAACAGCGGTTTCATTGGGGTTTTTGCTTACTGTGGGGGTACGTTTTCTGGTATAGTTATGGATAGTGTGATGTTCAGTGGGACGGCTTTAGCCTTGTTTTCTAGTGGTTATGGGGGTGGTTATTTGCCTATGTGTAGTGTGCTGTTTGGTGCTATGGCTTTGGGCTTGTTTTTCTAGGTATATTGCTTATGGTTTTGGTGTGTGTTGGTAGGGGGTGTTGTTCTTAGTATCTTTTGATATGGGGGTGGGTGTATAATGGGGTTGTTATGCTTTGCTGATTGTGGTGGTAGATGGGAGGGGTGTTTCGATGTGGGGGTGACTTAGCGAGGGGGTTATCGGTTGTGATGCTGCCGTTGTTGGTGGGGGAGGTGTATAGGGGAGGGTTGTTTGGGGAGGATGTGGTAGGGGTTGCGGTGTAAGCGGGACAAGACAGATTCTGGGGCTGCAAGGCGCATGGGGGCGTGATTCCTCCCGTGCGCTTTTTTTTATAAAATGGTGCTTTGTAGTGACAGGTTGATTTTGGTAGTGGTGAATTAGGGGGGCTGTTATGAGGACATATTCTGTAGTGAAGCGGTTTTTTGTTGCTGACCTGAATCGGTACATCCCGCAGGGGGCGTTGATCGGGGAGTACGAGAATGCGAGCAAGCTGGTGCTCTGGGACGCTCCCGTCCCGTTGACGCCTAGTATCGAGTTGGACGGGCTGACGTACTTGAAGCCGGAGGAGATCGGGTGGCTGTCGTTGCTTCGGGTCAACACAGCGGTATTTTCGGAGTTCATGACGCCGTCGGTCGTGGTGCCAGAGGATCAGTACGGCAATCTGCTGATTGTTGGGGGGGACGGGGATGGGCTGGTCGTGCGCAATGGTGTTCCTTACCTGCTGAACGCTGACACGGCAATGTACAATGCTGTTCGTACGGCTGGTGCTGACGGTTCGGTGGGTCTGGAGGTCAACCAGACTGGGGTCAACCTCTAGGTGTTGCTGTTTTGATGTATTGGTCGAGTGTGGGTGTGCTTGAGGATAAAGGAGGAATGGGTTATGAAACGGATGTTGATGTTGCTTGCTGGTGTGTTGCTGACTGCTGGGTCTGCTGTCGCGCAGGGTACGAACTGGGCAAAGGCGGTGATGTACGATCCCGCGACGGGGCTTTTTACTGACCCGACGATCATGGTGACCAATGTGGTTCAGGCAGGTGGGTGGGTTAATCAAGCATCTGTCACGAACTGGGGTTGGTCTAGTGACGGTGTTCAGGTCACTTTGACAAATTACACAGGGCCAAACGACGTAGTGATCCCAGATATGCTGGATGGGTTGCCCGTGACTATGCTGCGGGATGAGTTGTTCTTAGGCTATGCAATAACATCTGTGACTGGTGGGGGCAATCTAACGGCGATTGAGGAACAGGGGTTTTATAATTGTTCGAGCCTGTCGTCGGTGTCGTTGCTTAGTGTGCAGTTGGTTGGGGCAGAGGCGTTTGGAGATTGCCATACGTTGGTCAGTGTCAACTTGCCTAATGCCACTGCGATTGGTATGCTTGCATTCTATCGGTGTACTAATTTAACCAGCATCACATTGCCTAGTGCGGTGACGATTGCAGAGGGGGCAATATATGAGTTATACAGTTTGACAAACGCGTACCTTCCGACCGTAACTACACTTGGGGCGTCGGCGTTCTGGGGCTGTACTAATTTAACCAGCATCACATTGCCTAGTGCAGTGACGATTGGAGTTAATTCATTTCGGAATTGTACTAGGCTTACCAGCGTGGACTGGGGACACAATGCCCCGAGTACACAGTCTGGGGTATTTTCGTTAATTCCTGCTAATCAAGTTACTAATTATGTCACAAATCCGACTGCTACGGGGTGGGGGTCTACGTTTGGTAATATGCCTGTTGTACGGATGCCTATAACAGCCGACAGCGGTATGGTCAAGATCACAGGAACGAACTCTACCGCCATCGTCAACTACCAGACGATGACGAATTACGTGGCTGGCTTTACGTCTTTAACCTTTGGTACTGCCCCTGTGGCGACGAACAGCACGGGTACTGCGGGCGATATGGTCTATGATGCTGCGCAACCCAATTACCTTTACATCGGTGTTGGCACGGACACATGGAGGCGGGTGCAGTTGCTGGACTGGTAGTCAAGTTTGCTGGTTTTGGTTGCTTAAAGCGTAATGGGGAGTGATGGAAGGCTGTTAAGATTATGGCAGAAAAAGACATAAAGTTGGTTCAGGTGCAGGGGGACGGCGGGCTTAAGGAGGTGACGGTCACACCCGTTGCGGGTCAGGTTCTGGGGTTTGACGGGAATCAGGACCCGACCATGCAGGTCGGCGGTGCGAATGGTGCCACTGGGCCTACGGGGCCGAGCGGCGGGCCTGTCGGGCCTACAGGGCCTGCTGGGCTGAATGGTGCTACGGGGCCTGCTGGACTGAATGGTGTCACGGGGCCTGCTGGGCTGAATGGTGTCACGGGGCCTGCTGGACTGGACGGTGTCACGGGTGCAACAGGGCCGATGGGGGCGACGGGGCCTAGCGTCACGCTGCTTGACGATTCGTACCGCGCCTCCCATATCATCACCCCCGATGGCATCAATTTCACGATTGCGATTGACCGTTCAATGGGGTCGGAGGTTTCCGTTTCGTTGCCTACTGATGGGTACACGATTTCGGTTGACGATCTGTCGTATCCCACGGAGGGTGCGTCGATCATCGGTCTGGACATCAACACGAATGGTCACACCTACACGTTTGACGGGTTGTTGTTCAACAACGTCGCCAACGTGACCCCGTACATTGACGCTTACCCCCTCCTGTATCATCGGATCATCATCAGCCGTGGCTATGGAGCTGCGAAGTGGTGGCTGTCCGTGGTCAATGAGGTTCTGTAGTCGCCTTTGAGAGGATATAGGGAGAACGGGAACACTTCAATGCAGTGGGCTTCGGTTTTCGAGTCGCCCCGTCCCGTGATGAGTTAGGAGCTGTGATATGAGTCGTTTAATGCAGGGATGGTCGTCCGCGACAAACGCGGCGGCAGCGGTTCCGAAGGCAGTGTATGTGATGGAGGCGCAGGCGGGGTTGCAGTCTGCGACGGTTAAGGCGCAAGCTGACGGGGATAGCCGCTTGGGTATGGCCTGTGTAAAAGCCTTGCTTGAAGTGGCGAGGGCGGAGTTGCTAGCTGTTGACGGAATCGCTAGGGTGGCCGTGTTTGTTGATGCTGACGGGCTGTACGTTCGGGCAACGCTGTCTGTAGGGGCTGACGTTCGCAAGCAATATCCTGATCGTCTTGCAGACGGGACGAGGGTCGTGGTGGGATCACAGCCGATCATAAAGTCGCTTGCTGCGGCGAGGTTGCCTGTGGCTAATCATCCGAACACGGGTACGTTCCCAGAGAACGGTGGGAATACTGTTGCATCGCTTACGGGGGGAGACAAGGTTTCTGTCACCAATGGTACTGGTACTGGCGGGCTTGTCGTACAGGACTTCTACAACAACACGCTGGCGATGCTGACGTGCGGTCATGTCGTTGCAACTACCAATGGCGATGTCATTGTCGGTCGCAAGGTGTTTGATATGTACGATCTTGCTTTCGGGCGGGTGCTTCGGGGTGAGTACGTGGAACGGCAATACGGGACGGTTGTCGGTCAGGATTATGCCTTGGTGGACATAGAGCCGATCAACAACCCGAACAGCAAGATCAATAACCTTCCATACTGGAAATATGAGTTCGGGGTTCCTGCTTTTTCAGCCCCCAGCGTGGTAAAGGTCGGCGCGGCAACTGGGCTTACCTCTGGAACCTATGTCGGGCTTGACGATGAAATGATTTATGTACTAGGGTCGCCCGACTTTGCGGCTGATGGTGATTCTGGTGCGATGGTCTTGAATGAGGACTCGAACTATGTTGTCGGAATGCTTCTTTCGACGGAAATCATGGTTGACCTTATTATTGGAGGGCTAACGCTTAGTCCCGTGTTCTGCATAACGGACTGGGAGTCGTATCTCGCCCCCGAGGGGTCGCCGATCATAAGCTACGGGACGATCACAGAATACAATGTCGGCCCCGGCACCGTGGCCGAGGGGGCTGGTGCGATTCGGGCTATGCTTGTCGGGGAGGCCATAGTCGGGTCGACGGACAAGATGTTCAAGCTGTTGATTACGATTAGCTATAACGATCAGGCACGGCCCGGCATGGAACTGAAGACCAATTCTGTTCAGTTGCCGAACTGGGAGGCGTTTTACACGACAGGGGTCGTTGCTGGGCTATTCATATCCTATGTCTCCAGCGGGATTCAGATACTGGGGACTTCCGTTGCCTTAGGGGCGGGTTTTGACGGGGTGCTTGCAAACGTCATGCGCATAGACAGGCTGGAGAATAACGCTCGTATCGTGGCGTGGGACGGGACGCTTGTTATGGGGCGGGAGTATATTCCAGAGGTGTTGCCGTTGAAGATAGAATGGCGGGGGCGCAGCTACAGCTTTAGCGGGTTCGATGCGAGCGTGTCCCCGACCCATGACCTTGCGCTCTACAGGGACATATACATCGTGCTTTACATAGACGAGGTGTATATGGGCGGGAAGACAGAGGAGGGGTACTACGACAATGACCCGCTGTTCGATGAGTATGGTCGTGGGAAGTGGAAAGAACACTGCGATCACTGGAACAAGGACTATGCCGTTCATTACACGGATGGGGCAAACAGGTTCAAGATCATCAACGTGGCAAAGCCGACGGGCAACAATATCATCATTCCGCCGAACGAGACGCTGATGCCAGCGCAGGTGGACTTGTCGCTAACGACCGCCCCAGGGGTGGTGACGTTTACGCCGCCAGACATCACGTTTTCAGATACGGCGGAGCAGTTGTTTGTGTTTTACGATAACGTGTCGATGCCACAGAACGTAGGGTTCGTTCCCGCACTGCTTGCTCACTACGCCCAGTTCGCTGTTGATCATCCGACGATCCCAGTGACGGTTACGCCGACAAGTGATGAACGGTGGGTTCAGTGGTTTATTGATGCGTTCAACTTACCCCGTGTCCAATAGGGAGTGTCTGGCATATCCAAGCGCGGGGGTTAATCACCTACCGCGCTTTTTTATTGTAGAAACTTTCAGGCTGCTGGTGATAGGGGCGTGTTGGGGATCGGATGGCGTATAGTGGATTTACAAGACCTGTTTCGGGGCAACCTCCCGCCTAGGCACATTCTGGGTGGTCAAAACAACGAATAGGGAGGGTACAGGGAGTTGACCTGTCCTGCACTTGCATAAAGGGGGATGAATGAGGATTGAGGAGATAAAGGCGGCGTTAGACGGGGTCGCTTCTAACTTGAAGCTGTTTGATACGATTATTGAGCAGGACTACACGACGGGTGAGGGCCGAATAACCGCCACGCAGGTAGAGTTGGTTCAGAACTTGATTGACCTGTTTAGGGCGATGCGCTGGGGGGTGTCGCTGGAGGTGCACAAGCAGGTGGAGGTCGGGGAGCAGTCGGCGATCAGGAAGCCGCTAGGGCATAAACAGGGGGCCTTGGTCTCGGTCAGGTCGTGTCGCAAGGAGCATGGGGATAAGACGTATCTGGGAATCCTTATCGGGGATGTTGCAACGGGTATTCATACGGCTGTCAACGGTGAAACGCTAAAGGTCGGGATGTCGCATTACAATCCAGCGATTCTGATTCCAGGGCTGGGGGAGATTGTCTACGGGTGCGAGTCGTGGTGGGGGGTGATCGAATCGGAGGATGACCTGAAGGAGGTGATCACAGACGAAACGATCCAGAGCGTGTGGTACGTGAAAGCGTTGCTGGGAATGTGCGGGAAATCCTAGTCAGTGGTGGGTGTGGGAGGGGGATGGGGTATGAGCAAGCACACAAAGGAGGCGGGGATGGATGGGATTTCAACCGATGCGGAAGGCGTGGCGGAAGCGACGGCCGGTGGCGGTGC
>JFJP01039059.1_pt1 | contig 14658 bp, 14 predicted proteins | sample 431651 | NCBI WGS metagenome assembly JFJP01 (sample SAMN02602958, study PRJNA72255) | Microbial mat metagenome, whole genome shotgun sequencing project. | biome: fresh water; feature: sink hole; material: water; isolation source: purple microbial (photo- and chemosynthetic) mats found in...
TTGCTGCGGAGATTGAAAAAACTTGTATGCAGTTCCGCTTCGTCGAGAAAAGCTAAACTGCGACCGGCTTTCTTTGTGCAAACGACATGAAGAAAACTAAAGAGTTCCAGCTTGTTGACAAAACGTCGCAGGCTTTTCTTGGCACCTTTGGCAATTGCCGTACACCTGCCGTTGCTTTGACTGAAGACGGTAACGATGACATCCGATTCCCCATGATCGCGACAATCGAGGACAATGGCGTCTGTTTCCATAGCAAGGGGGAAAGAAACGGATTTCTATCTCAATAAATCTTCGGGGATCGCCAGGGTGATGCAATCATTGACGGGCGCGGGCAGGTTGAGGAGAATGCCATTTAAAGAAATTTTCGTATTGGTGGCCGGCGGCAAGGTCACGATAAGTTTTTCAACGGCGCGCCAGCTTACCTGCTCGCCGTTTTTAAAAACCATAGTGCGCCGAGGGGTATCGTCAATCGTTAAAGAGATTTTCGTTTCATCCTGGAATATGGCACTGACATGGTATTTTGTTGTCTCCGAGAGGTTCCGGGGTTCTTTCTGTTCCAGGGGTTTGTCGGTTGCCGCAGTTGCTGTTGTCGGGCCTGAAAGATCAAGAATGGTCGGCGGCACTGCTGTTGTGTTAGCAATGGGGGTGGAGGCAAGGATTGTTTTCGCAATTTTCGGCTGGGTGGCCGGTTGTTCAACCTGTTGGCCGGCATCAAGGCTGCGTAATTTAAAGCTCAGATAAGAAGCGGGATTCCAGGAAAAATACCAGCAGAGGAAAGCACCAAAAAAAAGCAAAAGCAGAAGGATAAAACCAAAATATGCAAAAGGCAGAGAACTCGGTGGATCAGCGAGGTTTTTCATGTTCTGCGCCAATCTGTAAGGAGGGGGAGTTTTATATCGGCTGTCCTTGGGAAGGTTCTGTTTCTCCTTTTCATACATAGCCAGGACTTCTTCCGGATCAAGTGAAAGACACTTGGCGTAAAGGATATAAAAACCACGGGTGAAGACCTCTGCCGGGAGAGCAGTGAAATTCCCCTCTTCGATGGCACGAAGATTTTTGGGTGATATCTTGGTTTCCTCAGCGACTGCCTCCAGGTCAAGGGTCAACTGTGTGCGTGTTTCGCGGAGGAATTCTCCGAGGGACATGGTTTCTCTGTCAGTGACGGGAAGTTGCATAATATATTAATACAAACGATGAGAGGTAAAGGTTACAGCTTCTGGATATAAGCATTCTCTTTGAGCTTTTTCACCCAATCGGCATAGGCGGCTTTCAGTTTTTCGTCGTGAAGCTTTTCCCGTATTTCGTCTTTTGCCTTTTCATAGGGTGAGGATGCTGAAGCGGCTTCGTCTTTTGCCGAGAGGAGCTTGAAAAACTGGAAGCCATCGGAGGTTTCTATTATTTTGCTGATATCACCAGGTTGCAGAGGAGCAATTGCAGTTCGCATGGCCGGGGCCATGTCATCAAGATGAAGGATTCCAAGGTCGCCACCGTCAACGGCTGAGGGTAATTCAGAGAATTTCTTGGCGATTTCTTTAAAATCCTGACCCTTGTTTACCTGTTCCAGTGCCTTTTCAGCTCGTTTTTTTGCTTGCGTCCGTTCTTCCTGCAGTTTCTCGGGATCGGAGTTCTTAGGATCCCACTGAAAACCTATTTGCAGCAGGTAGTAACTGCCTTGTTCTGTTTTGCTGGTGTAGTGTTTATTGAAATATTCACGGATCATTTCATCGGTGACGACAATCTTTGCACGAACGTCATAACTGACAAGTTTACTTTGCAAGACTTGATCTCGAAGCTGTTTTTTGAAGGATTCCTCGGTCATGCCTGAGTCTTGCAGTTTTTTCTTGAACTCCGCCGGGGTGGGGGCCATGCGGTTGCGTGTATTTTCGTAAGCGGCGGTCAGCTCTTCGTCGCTGACGGTGGTATTTGTCGATTTCGCTCGTTGATTGATGAGACGGCGGTCAATGAGTCCGTTCAAGGCGACTTCCCGGGCATCTTCCATGGAATTTATCGGCGAACGTCCGGATGAGTCGGTTGCTATGGCTTGATATATCCTGCCTGCTTCCTCTTCAACCTCAGAGAGGGTGATGACATCGTCATTGACAACAGCGACAACTTTATCTACAAGTTCCGTTCTGCCGGTCGCTGGGAGACATAGTCCAAGAAAAAGGATCAGCAGAATCTTGACGAAATGTCCTGATATGGAATGGGAGGGCATTGCGGGTTCCATAAATATCCTGAAATTGAAATCCTTGTAAATCTGTAAAGTAGACTGCAAAATCATTTACCCAGCCTGCCGATAAAAAGCTATTGTTATTGAGGGGGGCAAGAAATTTAGCAGAAGGCCAAAGCTCGAAAGCGTTACAGCCGCTTACCCGTTATTGACTTTCAGAGAATATGGGATAAATTGTCGCAGGAGTATATCACAGAAGAAGTAATAATGAAATCTTCACTGGTGCTAAATAATGAAAAAACTATGGAATTACAGGCTTTCCATTTTCCTTTTTTTTGTATTGTCGAGTGGTTCTGTCCTGTTGGGGGAAAGTTTGGCAGCTACCAAGATGCCGGCGTTTTCGCTTGCCAGCGTCAGGGACGGCAAGATCGTCGATTCAAGTGCATTTCAAGGCAAGGTATTGTTGCTGACGTTTTTTGCCACCTGGTGCGGCCCCTGCGTCGAGGAAGTCCCTGTCTTGGTGAAACTGCATGGCGAAATGGTTGATGCCGGATTCTCCGTTGTCGGCATGTCTGTTGATCAGCAAGGACCGGCGGTTGTCGCGCAATTCGTTGAAAAAAAGGCCATCAATTACCCGGTTCTTCTTGCCGAATCGAAGACGGCCAACGATTTTGGCGGTATCTACGGGATTCCTGTTGCGTTTCTCGTCAATAAGGCCGGCAATGTGGTGAAGAAATACACGGGATTCGTGAACCAAAAGGTTCTGGAAAAAGATATTCGCAGTTTGCTTTAACGCCTGGATGTTAATGACCCATGGATATTCGAACCCTGCCTGAGCCGGAGCGACTCATATATAATCGCATCAGGTCGAAGTATACCTTGACCTTTGATCGTTTTGAGGTGGGCAACAGAAAACTTCGACTTTTAAAAATCGCTGACCTCGAGGAGTTCCTTGAGGGAAAGGATCCCTTTGCCGACGTGTCGCAATTTCCTTTTTGGATTCGACTCTGGGATGCGGCGATGATTCTTGCCTATGTGCTCGGTTCGCAAAAGGATACCGAAGGAAAACAGCTGCTTGAATTAGGGGCGGGGCTTGGCGCCCCAGGCCTTGCCGCGGCCGCTGCCGGCTATACGGTGACCTTGAGCGACTATGAAGATATTATCATGGATTTCCAGCGGGTGAGTGCTGCCGCATCGGGTTTGCCCGGCATGAAGTTTATTCATCTGGATTGGCTGGAAACCCAAACCCTTGAGCCCTTCGATGTTTTGGCAGGGGCGGAAATTCTTTTTCGGGAAGAGTTTTTCCAACCTTTATTGAACATCTTCTCAACCCTTCTCAAGCCGGGCGGCAAGATTTTTTTGGCACATGATGCGACCCGGCAGAGCCTGCCGAAGTTTCTCCGACTTGCCGATAAAGATTTTGATATTGCCCTGAAAAAACAAACCATCAGGCGGGACGGCAAGGAAAAAACTATTATTGTTAATCTTTTGCGGCGTAAATAAGAATTAACAAGCATGCCTTTTTATCCTGTTAATCTGAGAATAGATAAGCGACTCTGTCTGGTAATCGGTGGTGGTGGGGTTGCTTTGCGTAAGGTCAAAGGCCTTCTCGAAGCGATGGCGCGTATTCGCATCATCAGTCCGGTCATCGAAGAAGAATTGCGTCTCCTTGTGCATACAGGAAAAGTTGAATGGTTGCCGAGGGAGTACGTCGAGGGTGATCTGAAAGGTGCTTTTTTAGTCTTTGCCGCTACCAATATTCGTGATGTGCAGTTACGCATCCAGAAAGAAGCGGCAAAATCGTCGACCATCATGCTGAACAGCGCTGATGATCCAGAGGGTAGCGACTTTCATGTTCCGGCATATTTCCGTCGCGGCAAGATGCTGATAACTATTTCCACCGGTGGCGGAAGTCCGGCGTTGGCGAAAAAAGTCCGGGAACAGCTGGAAAAGGAAATAGGACCGGAATATGGAGCAGTCGTCGATCTTCTTGCCTTGATACGGGAAAGGCTTCTCGACGGTCAAGAAGAAGCAGCGGTTCATACCGCGTTGTTTAGGCGTTTGCTGCTTCTTGGGATAGTTGATTTACTGCTTAAAGAAAATTGGTTTGAGCTGCAAATGATGCTCCTCCGAGAACTCCCTGCTGAAATTGATGCAGTTGCGCTTGTTCGACAGTTTTTGGAAAAGTATGACGGCACCACATGTTGAGAGCAAAAAAGCACGTTGCAGGTGATAGCTCCGCCGGACAATTTTTTACCCAGTGATAGCCATGGAAGAAATGACCTATCTCCTTTTTCAGGCGGTTTTAGCCGTTACCTTTGTTGCCACGGCGGCCTATATCGTCTTTTTTATCAGCCGGAACAAGGCGATACGAAAAATTTCCCGAATACTCATGTTTGTCTCGGGGATCTTACAGACCCTCTATATTGTGATGCGTTTTGCTTTAGCCGGTCACACTCCCATCACCTCCCAGCATGAGGCGGTATTTTTTTTCGCCTGGGCGACAACATGGGCCTATTTTTCTTTTAGATGGTGGTATAAGGTCAAAAATTTCGGAACGTTCGTTTCAGTTCTTATATTTGCTCTTCTTGTTGTTTCATCGTTTTCTGAAAAAAGAATCGATCCTCTCCTTCCTGCCCTGCAAAGTTTCTGGTTGCCTGTTCATGGAGGAATTTCCCTTGTCGCCTATGGCTTTCTCTCTCTTGCTTTCTGCGGCGGCTTGATGTATTTGCTTTTGGAAAGGGAGTTGAAGAGTAAGAAGTTCGGTTATTTCTTCGCCCGTTTCCCCTCTCTTGACTCCCTCGATCAGCTCAATATTCATTGTCTTACCACCGGCTTTATCTTTTTAACCATAGGCATCGTCACCGGATCCATCTGGGCCAGGCAGGCCTGGGGGACATATTGGCAGTGGGATCCCAAGGAAACCTGGTCATTGATAACCTGGTTCATTTATCTGGTGCAAATCCATCAGCGCTTTACCGTCGGCTGGCGCGGTAAGCGGGCTGCAGTTATGGCGGTACTCGGTTTTGCTGCGGTTGTATTCACCCTTTGGGGCGTGACCTATCTGCTTGGAGGTGTGCATAGTTATGCCGGGTGAACATCTTATCCTGCTGGGGGTCAACCATAAAACCACCCCGGTAGAGGTGCGCGAGCAAATAGCCTTCACTGCCGGATATGAAGAACCCCTGGCGGTGCTGAAAAATATAGTCGGTCTGCGTGAATTCTACCTGCTTTCCACCTGTAACCGCGTTGAGTTGCTGCTGGTTGCTGATCCGAATGCCGATATTGAAACCCAGGTTATCAGCAGCCTTTTCGGTCGACGCATTGCTGCTTTCGATGCCGATCGCTATCTGTATCGACTTTATGGGCGTGATGCTGTTCATCATTTGTTTATGGTTGCCGCAAGTCTTGACTCCATGGTGGTCGGTGAAGCTCAGATACTCGGTCAGTTAAAAGAGGCTTACCGGTATGCGGCTCGCTTTGCCTGTACCGGACCTTTACTCAATAAACTCCTCCATAAATCCTTTTCCGTTGCCAAACGGGTGCGTACCGAAACCGGCATCGGATCTTCAGCGGTCTCAATCAGTTATGCGGCAGTGCAGCTTGCCAAGAAAATCTTCGGCAATCTCAAAGACAAAAAAGTTCTCCTCATCGGTGCCGGCGAAATGGCGGAACTCGCAGCAGAACATCTGGTGGGACAAGGGGTGGGCGAGGTCATTGTTGCCAATCGTACCCTGGCCAGGGCGGTCGATTTAGCCAGACGTTTCCAGGGGAAAGCGGTTTCCATTGGTGAATTGTTGCTTCAACTGGAGCATGTTGATATCATAATCAGTTCAACCGGCGCAACCGACCTTATTCTTCACAAAGAAGATGTGAAATCGGTTATGCGGGCACGGATGAATAAACCTCTTTTCTTGATTGATATTGCCGTTCCTCGTGATCTTGATCCGCGACTCATCGAGTTAGATAACGTTTATCTGTATGATATCGATGACCTTTGTAGTGTCGTTGAAATCAACAAGTCCGAACGTGACCGTGAAGCAATAAAGGCCACCCGTATCGTCGACGAAGAAACTCTCAAGTTCCAGCGCTGGTATCAGGGTGTGGCGGTGACACCGACCATTCAGGCGTTGAAAAGAAAATTGGATGATATTGCCTTCGGCGAACTTGAACGGACCTTGACTCGATTGCCTCGGCTTGACGAGGGGGAAAGGAAAATAGTAGCCAAGATGACAGAGGCCATGGTTGCCAAAATTCTCCATGACCCGCTTATGTATATCAAAAGCGAATCCTGTGCCGGGCGTGACAATAGAGATCTTAAAGTGACGGTCGTACGTGAATTGTTTGGTTTAGTTAAAGACGAAGATGGACAGTAGTCTTGCACAACTTCTCGAGGATGAGTGGTATTTGGTGAGGCACTCCGGTGAAACACCGGAGATTGCCTTGCACTCGGCCCTATATTTTCTCACTCGGGCAAAAGACGGCCCCCATGCCGTTCTCAGCAGCGAACAGGTCGACATGCTTTTAGGGGCGGCTACAACCAGATTCGCTGAGATCATCCTTCGGGATTTACTGCACGCAAATCACGGCAAGACGATGTATCGCGGTATCAATCGGTCGATGATCAACTATAAAAGATTTTCCACCTTTTGCCAGCGTCAGAGGGTCGATCCCGAATGTGTCCGCTGCCAAGCGGCGGAGGCCCTTCGTGATTTTTTGTCTCTGGAATGTGAGGAGGTAAGCAGGGGGAAACGAGCGACAATTGTTCATTGCACGTATGCTGAACTTTCTGAATTTGCAAGACAATTGCACGTTGATCTGGTGGCGGAGTGTCCTGACCTTGCCGTTTTATGTTTATCTCCCTGATTTACGGGTATTGAGGAAAGGGCTGCCAGAAACCCGTCGATATCCACGAAGGAGGATAGAGAAAGACAAGTCCACCTAGCTCTTTGAGGGCGCAGGGGAGGTTTCTTGCCACCTTCGCCTCCTTGTCGGTATTTTTTTTAAATGAATGTCTTTGTCATGGTATTTGTTGAACTGTTCTGTTATCACTTGTGTGATAAAAATGGACTGTCTTCAGTTGCCCAACCCCCTCTTTTAAAAATTATGAAAATACTACGCACATTCATTGTCTTCCATCTTTTTTTATGCTTGCTGTCATGCCCTGTGATTTCCGAGGCAGCGTCCGGCGAGTCCGGAAAAGTTGATCAAAAGCGTAATCGATTTATCGGGTATCTGCTCAGTAAGCAGTTGCCGGGGCTCCATTTCAGCGACAAGGTCGTTAATGACGAGCTTGCCCTGGCTGCATTTAACCTTTATATAAAGCAGCTGGATTATCAGAAAAGATTTCTTCTGAAGAAAGATGTCGAACAGCTTCGAGCCTTTGCACCTTATATTGACGATACCCTTGCCAATGGCCGCATAACCTTGCCGGATACCGGTTACGATATCATTAATGAGAAAATCGACCTGGTGCAGAAAGCGGCCGAGGCCATGTTGGCTAATAATACGGTGAAGATCGGTGCCGGCTCTTATTTGGTTGGAAATTTTGATGTCCGGAAAAAAGAATCCTATGAAACTGATCCGGAGAAAACGGATTTCGCCTTAGATCTTGTCGAATTAAAGGAAAGATGGCGGAAGATTCTGAAGGCTCAGGTTATTTCCCAGTATCTTGATCTTGAAGAGGAGCAGGTTAAGCCGAAGGACAAAGATAAGGCGGAAAAAGACAAGTCGGACAAGAAAAAAAGCGAAACGGAACTCTGGCAGGAGGCTCTCAGTAAGGTAAGCAAGCGCAATAAGACCTTTTTTCAGCGTCTCCGGCAGGAAAACCTCCAGGATCATTACGATCGATTTTTTAATTGCGTCACCAGGGCCTTCGATCCGCATACCAATTATATCCCACCGGCGGGCAAGGAACAATTTGATATCAGCATGCGCGGCAGCCTGGAGGGTATTGGTGCGCTTTTGCGCGAAGATGATGGCTTTATAAAAGTTATACGCATAATTCCCGGGAGTGCATCGGCGCGGCAGGGGACTTTGAAAGCTGAGGATATTATCCTGCAGGTTGCCCAGGAAGGAGAAGAACCGGTCGACATTACCGATATGCGATTGCGTGATGCCGTTCGCCTTATCCGTGGGCCAAAGGGTAAGGCGGTTGCGCTTACCGTGAAAAAGATCGATGGTGCTACGCAAGTTATCAAAATAATAAGGGATGTTGTACAAATAGAAGAAACCTTCGTGAAAAGCACGATTATTGAATCGGCAGGCGGTCGGAAGACCGGATATATCTATATCCCCAGTTTTTATCGAGATTTCGAGGGAATCCGCAATGGTTCCAAGGGGCGTAATTCCACCGACGACACCCTGAAAGAGATAGTCGAACTGAAAAAGGCAAACGTTGACGGAATTGTTTTGGATTTGCGTGATGATGGCGGTGGTGCTTTAGTTGATGCCGTTGATATTGCAGGATTATTTATTAAGAGCGGACCGGTGGTTCAGGTAAAAAACAGCTTCGGAGATAAAAAAATCCTCAGTGATACTGATGAGAAAGTGGATTATAACGGACCCTTGGTGGTGCTGGTAAACAAGTTCTCGGCATCGGCTTCAGAGATTGTCGCAGCCGCATTGCAGGATTATCGGCGGGCAATTGTCGTCGGCGGCAAACATACCCATGGCAAAGGTACGGTGCAAACGATCATCGACCTCAATGAAAATATTCCTCTGCTGCATATGAGCAAATACGATGATCTCGGTGCCTTGAAAGTGATGATTCAGAAATTCTATCGAGTCAACGGCAGTTCAACCCAGTATAAGGGCGTTGAACCTGATATTTTCCTGCCCAATCTCTTTGAACATATCAAGTCCGGCGAACGCTATCTCGATTATTCGTTGCCGTGGGATTCCATCGAGCCCGTAGTCTTTACTCCCTGGAGTGAAAAGGCTTTTGATCTTGAGACGCTTCGCCGGTTGAGCCGCGAACGTGGAGAAAAGGATGAAGGGCTCAAGACAATTGCCCAAGAAGCCGTGAAAGCTGCGTATCGTGCCGAGCATAGCGCCATGCCCATTGACCTTGAAGATATGCGCAACCAACGTTTGGAAGCACGGCAGATGCGGGAAAAAATCGGCACCCACTATCGAAAGTACCGGGAAGAGCAGAATGAAGACGGGGAATTTGAAGAATCGGAGGATGAGAAGGGCGATCCAAAAGAGATCTGGTTGAAGAATGTCAAAGAGGATCCTTACATCCGGGAAGCCGTCAATATTGTTGATGACATAATTCGCACTCCGCGACTGTGAAATGTCTCGGGAGGCCCACTTTTTACAGCCTTTTGAGCGTATTGAGCAAGACAAAAATACTCTTGAAAAGAAGGGGAAAAAATGCTAGACATGTCCAATTGTGAATGGGCATTCATTTGACTTTTTGCCTCAATACGATTATTTGCCTCTCAATAACCTCTTCATTACAGGTTGTATCTTTATGGATCTTGCCGAAGCTTTTCGCAATTACAAAGAAAAAATCATCGAAAAATGGGTGGAGTACACCCTCTCTACCTATGGCTCGTCAGGTTTTTTCATCAAGGAGCGGGATAAATTTGCGAATCCGGTCGGCGGCAATATCCGCGAGGCGCTCAGCAAGCTGTTTCCTTTGCTTGTGTCCGGTGCAGACACCAAGGAATTTTTTCCAGCCCTTGAACAAATATTGAGTATTCGGTCGGTACAGGAATTCACACCTTCCCAGGCAGTATCTCCCCTCAACGCCGTAAAGCACATCACCAGGGAAGTTTTGTCCGCCGACAAAGAACGCAGGCATCTCGTTGAGAAATTGTACGATTTTGAGTTTGCCGTCGATTTAGCGGTGTTGGCTGCTTTTGATGTTTATATGCGATACCGCGAGAGACTGTATCAGGTCCGGATTGCGGAAATTAAATCGGGAAGTCATATATTAACAGACAATAGGTGCTCATCAAAGATTTTGTCTGAAAATAATAACAAGGTTTTAGTTAAGGTTAACGGTATTTAACTGGTTATCATGGGAAAAGCAGCCGGCCCTGTTTCATCCCATGGTTTCCAAAACAGTTCAATTGAAGCGAGGTAAGAAATGAAGTACGCCTTCTCATTCCTGGCAGTCATTGCGTTGGTGCTGATTGCTTGGCTCGGATCTCAGATACCGGGGATGCCCTATTTGTTCGGGGTCGCTCTGCCGTATCTGGCCATGATGATCTTCCTTGTCGGCTGTGTCTACAAAGTGGTGCAATGGGCAAAATCCCCTGTACCCTTTCCGATACAGACAACCTGCGGACAAGGAAAATCCTTGGATTTTATCAAGCATAACCGGTTGGAAGCCCCTTCCACCAATGCTGAAGTGGTTGCCAGGATGTTTCTTGAAATTGTGACCTTTCGGTCGCTTTTTCGAAACACCAAGTCGGAAATCCACGAAGGGCCTCATATCACGTATGAATCGTCGAAGTGGTTGTGGGCCTTTGCCCTGATTTTCCACTATTCGTTTTTATCCATAGTTGTTCGTCATATGCGGCTTTTCCTCGATCCTGTCCCGGCCTGGATCGGTTGGTGGGAGTTCATAGACGGCATCTTTGAGGTTGGTGCGCCTACCTGGTATATGAGTGATGTCGGCCTTGTTGCCGGTTGTCTGCTGCTCTTTGGCCGCCGGTTGATTACTCGGCATGTGCGTTATATCTCCCTCATGAATGATTATTTTCCACTGGTCCTGATATTCGCCGTTGCGATAAGCGGTATTCTTATGCGGTTCTTTTTGCGAACCGATATAGATATCGTTAATATCAAACAACTGACGGTGGGATTGGTTACTTTGTCGCCGACCATCGGTGCCAACATCGGTTCCATTTTCTATATCCATGTCTTCCTGGTCTGTGTGTTGCTGGCATATTTCCCCTTTAGCAAGCTTATGCATTTTGCCGGTGTGTTCCTCAGTCCCACCAGGAACCTGAAAAACGACAGCAGGGCGGTACGCCATGAGAATCCTTGGAATCCAAGGATCCTGCCCCATTCCTACTCAGGGTATGAAGATGAATTTCGTGAGTTTATGGTGGATGCGGGAATTCCCGTCGAGAAAGAGCTGTCCCCGGCAAAGGATGAATAATACGGTTATTGACCCAATACTAGCTTAAGAGGAAGAGGAAGATGTCAGTTCCAAAATTACAACAATTATCGAAAAGCGTAGTGCAGGGACCATCCTTGGCGACAGGAGCGATACCTACCATGGACTGGATGGATGTCCCGGTGGCTTTCAAATCCGGGAATTACGCCTACCCTGCTAAAAAAGAGAAGGTGGAATATCTCAACAGCCAGTCCGGGCTGCATTTCCCCAATGCCCGTGAATGGTCGCCGGAGGATGATGATTGGAAATTGCCGGAAGGTTGGCAGGAAATTATCATTAAAGGCTTGAAGGAGAGGTTGGAGAAGTTCCGCTCTTTAAAAATTTTCATGGATTGCTGTGTCCGTTGCGGCGCCTGTGCCGATAAGTGCCACTTTTTCCTTGGCACCGGCGATCCTAAGAATATGCCGGTTCTTCGGGCCGAGCTGCTCAGATCGGTATATCGTAACGATTTCACCTTAGCCGGCAAGATTTTTGGAAAAATGGCCGGGGCAAGGGAGGTAACGGTCGGGGTGCTGAAAGAATGGTTTATGTATTCCTATCAGTGCACTGAATGTCGACGATGCTCAATATTTTGTCCCTATGGCATCGACACCGCCGAAGTCACCATGATGATCCGCGAGTTGCTGCATCTGGTCGGCGTCGGTATCAACTGGATCCTCGAGCCGGTATCCAACTCAAACCGTACCGGCAATCATATGGGATTACAGCCCCATACTTTTAAAGATAACGTTGAGTTTCTCGTTGATGATGTCGAAAATCTGACCGGTGTCAGACCGAACATATCCTTTAACAGAAAAGGTGCGGAAATTTTGTTTATAACCCCCTCGGCTGATGTTTTTGCCGAGCCGGGTTTATATACCGCTATGGGATACCTAGCCCTTTTTGAATCAATTGGTCTCGATTATACCTGGTCTACCTACGCATCGGAAGGCGGCAACTTTGGTCTCTTTACCAATAACGAGACCATGAAAAAGTTGAACGCGAAGATGTACGCCGAAGCAAAACGTCTCGGTGTTAAGTATATCATCGGTGGTGAATGTGGACATATGTGGCGTGTCGTTCATCAGTATATGGATACCATGAATGGTCCTGCTGATTTTCTTGAGGTACCGAAATCGCCGATTACCGGCACGGTATTCAGCAATGCAGCATCAACAAAAATGGTCCACATAAGTGAATTTACCGCCGATCTTATTAAACATGGCAAATTGAAACTGGACAAGAGCCGTAATAGCCATGTTAAGGCGACTTATCACGATTCCTGTAACCCGGCCAGGGCAATGGGGCTTCTTGATGAGCCTCGTTATATCCTCGACCATGTGGTTGATTGGGTGGAGATGCCGGAAAATACCATTCGTGAACAAACCTTCTGCTGCGGCTCAGGAACCGGTCTCAACACCGATGAGATTATGGAACTCAGGATGCGTTCCGGTTTGCCGCGTGCCAATGCCGTCAAGTACGTGCACGACAAGCATGGTGTAAATATGCTTGCCTGTGTTTGTGCAATTGATCGTGCAACCCTCACATCCCTCATGAATTATTGGAATCCCGGAGTGTCGGTATGTGGAATTAGTGAGTTGGTTGCCAATGCGATTGTTCAAGAAGGCGAATCACGCGGCGAGCTTGACGAAGGCTTCCGTACTATGCTTTAGACAATCCTGAACAGAACATAGGAGTGATGGTAATGTACAATAAAGGAACAATAATACCCGGACTGATCATCTTCGTCCTGCTGATAACTTTTCCGCTCTGGTTCAATGCATTCTCAACGGCAAGTACGGTGCCCAAGGTAGAACTGCCTGCCGGCGGACAAAAGGAATGCGTTGCCTCGGCAACGGAGATGCGGGCCAATCATATGGTGCTTCTCAATGAATGGCGTGACGAAGTGCTGCGTGACGGTGACCGTGTTTCCGTGACCGTTGCTGGTAAGGAATATCGCAAGGGATTACAGACAGCCTGTATGGCCTGCCATACCAATAAGGAGAAATTTTGTGACTCCTGCCATACCTATACCTCTGTAACACCCTTCTGCTGGGATTGTCATTTGACCCCGAGTGTTATCGCGGAAAAGAAGGAGACACACTAATGGATAAGCAAAGAAGGAAATTTCTGAAATTTGCCGGAGTTACGGCTCTTGCCGGGATCAGTGGTCCGGTAGTCGTTAACCTTACGGCAACACCCGCTATGGCCTCGTCGAGCCAGGGAAAGAGTGCCCCGGCGGTAAACTCCGGTGCCCATGGCGGAGAAAAGGCGCCCCAGGGAATGCGTTTGGGGCTGCTCATTGATATGCGAAAGCTCTATGGTCATCCGGAGCTTCTTGATAAAATCACGGCGGCGTGCCACAAGGTTCACAATGTCCCGATGATTGATAGCAAAAAAAGTGAGATCAAGTGGATATGGAAGACACCCTACGCCAACGCCTTTACTGATCAATCGACTAATCATTCCTCGAAGATTGCCAAGGAAAATGATTTTTTGGTACTGTGTAACCATTGTGATGAACCTCCCTGCGTTCGTGTTTGCCCGACAAAGGCGACCTTTGTCGATAAAAAAACAGGGATTGTTGCCATGGATTTTCATCGCTGCATCGGCTGTCGCTTTTGCATGATGGGCTGTCCCTATGGTGCCCGAAGTTTCAACTGGATGGATCCGCAACCCCTGCTCAAGGAGGTTAATCCCGCTTTTCCCGCAAGGATGCGTGGTGTTGTCGAGAAATGCAATTTCTGTGGAGAGCGACTTGCTCTTGGCAAAGAACCCGCATGTGTTGAGGCCGTCAAGGAGACAGGAGCTATCGTTTTTGGTGATCTCAATGATCCTCAATCGGAGATTCGCCGGATTCTTGACAAGGAGCATACCATCCAGAGGCAAGCAGCCCTTGGAACCAAACCGTCAGTCTTTTACATAGTGTGAGGGTGTCATGATCGAAAAAGCGTTAAAAGGAAACTCTAACTATTGGATGTGGCTGGCATTTTTGAGCGCATTCATTGCGGTGGGAGGAATCTGCTATCTGCGGCAGTTTCTCTATGGTATGCACTTAACAGGTATGGGGCGGGACTTGTCCTGGGGCTTATATATTTCCCAATTCACTTTTCTCGTCGGTGTTGCCGCGGGAGGGTTGATGTTAGTTCTCCCCTATTATATTCATAATTATAAGGCCTTTGGCAGAATGACCATTCTTGGTGAATTTCTGGCAATCTCCGCGATCGTCATGTGCTTGATGTTTATCATGGCTGATATAGGCCAGCCGCTGCGTGGGCTCAATATGATCTTTCATCCAACACCGAATTCCATGCTGTTTTGGGATATGGTCGTATTGCTTGGCTATCTGGGTCTGAACGTTATTTGCGGCTGG
>JFJP01002435.1_pt1 | contig 14653 bp, 18 predicted proteins | sample 431651 | NCBI WGS metagenome assembly JFJP01 (sample SAMN02602958, study PRJNA72255) | Microbial mat metagenome, whole genome shotgun sequencing project. | biome: fresh water; feature: sink hole; material: water; isolation source: purple microbial (photo- and chemosynthetic) mats found in...
GCGACTGCTCATGGGCATCGGCGGCTACGCGCAAAGCTATGATGGGATCGATAAATACAGACCTTGGCGAAAACACGGCGACGGCTAGCGGCCTGATCGCAAACCTGCCTTCAGTCGGCCGTGCCGCCCCAGCGCGGCATCAGTTGATGCGCGATGGCAAGCTGATCGAGGATGCGCGCGACGATGAAATCAATCACCTGATCGACGTTTTGCGGGCGGTGATAGAAACCTGGGTTGGCCGGCAGGATGGTGGCGCCGGCTTCCGCCAGCGCAGTCATGTTGCGCAGGTGGATAAGGGAAAACGGCGTTTCCCGCGCGACCAGAATCAGCGGTCGCTTTTCTTTCAGGATCACGTCGGCGGCACGCTCGATCAGGTTGTCGGCGAGACCGTGCGCAATGGCGGCAAGGCTGCCCATCGTGCAGGGACACACCACCATCGCGTCGGCCGGGTTGGAGCCGGATGCCGCCGGCGCGAACCATTCTTCCTTGCCATACGCCGCCAGTTTGCCGGCATGACCGGCAAAGCGCGCATCGAAGAATTCAACCAACTGCGCATTGGCGCTGGGCAATTGCAGGTCGAGTTCCTGCTTGGCGACGATGCGTGCGGCTTGCGACAGCAACAGATCGACCTTGCAGCCGGCGCGCAGCAGGCATTCCAGCAGACGTATGCCATAAGCCATGCCGGAAGCGCCGGTGAGTGCGAGCGTGATGCGTTTCATGGAATGGGCTCCGCAGGGTGAGGATTGGATTTGAGCAGATGCGCCGTCGCCAGACCATTGGCCAGACCGGTAATCCAGGCAGCGCTCAGAAACAACGGCAACAAACCGAGGATGCTGGCGCCCGGCAGCAGCCAGACATCGACGACCAGCAACTGGGCGCCGATGTGGGCAAAAGCAGCCAGCAAGGAGAGGCCGACCGGGCCGAACCAACGCGGCGGAAAACGAATGGCGACGGCCAACACAACCAGACTGATCACGCCACCCGACAGGCTGAGCAAGAAAGCCGGCGTCAAAAACTGACCCAACGCCAGGGCGCCGGCAACGATGCGCAGCCCTGCAACCCAGGCGGCGGTACGCCAGCCATATCGGTAAAGCACAACCAGCGTCACGATATTGGCCAGACCCGGTTTGATGCCCGGAATGGGCAAAGGAATCGCGGCTTCCGCCAGAGTCAATCCGATGGCGGCGGCAGCCAGCCCGGCAATGCGGCGGTCTTCCGCGCTGGCGATGAGTTCAATAGTTGAGGGTGTCATAGCCGGCGGCGGCATTTTCCACGCTGACGCGATTGGGCAGACAGACGGCAGCGCCGCCGGGCGGAATCCAGCCTTGCCGCACGCAAAGCTGGCGCGGGCTGGGGTCGGCGGCAACGCGCACGCGACCGGCGCTGATTTCGATGCGACTGATACCAAGCGGCCCAGCCACCTCGATGACACGGTTCAGGCGCAGGCTGGCTTCCTGAAATACCTTGCCATCGAGGCGAATGACAACACGTCCCTCCAGGCTACCGGCTTGCCGCAACCAGAGGCCGGCCACCAGCACCAAACCGGCGCCGGCAAGCAGCCAGTCGCCAGGACGAAGGAATTTCAAAAACACTTCAGGTCAATTCCCGATGCCTGACCAGAACCTGCTGTTGCTCGCGAAACAGGTCCGCCAGCGTCTCGGCGAAATACACCGAGCGGTGCTGACCACCGGTGCAGCCCAGACCGACGGTGAAGTAGTTACGGTTGTCCTTGATGTAGGCGGGCAACCATTTGGCGACATAGGCGCGAATGTCTTCCAGCATCGCCAGCACCATGCCTTCCGACTGCAGAAAGGCGATCACCGGGCCATCCCGCCCAGTCAGGGGTCGCAAGCTCGGGTCGTAGTGCGGATTTGGCAAACACCGTACGTCGAAGACCAGATCGGCGTCCATCGGAATACCGTGTTTGAAACCGAAGGATTCGAACACCAGCGTGAAACTGGCGTTATGCAGATTCAGGAAATCCTTGATCCAGGCGCGCAGGTTGTTGGCGGAAAGATCGCTGGTGTCCATCAGATGGCTGTTGGCGGAAATGCGCGCCAGCATTTCACGTTCGGCGCGGATGCACTCTTCCAACGAGCGGTCGCCGGTGGCGAGCGGATGCCGGCGACGGGTTTCGGAGAAGCGGGTGACCAGCGTCTCGTCCTTCGCGGTCAGAAACAGGACGCGCAGGTCGATGCGCTGGCGCAGCCGCTCCAGATCGTCCGGCAGGCCAGGCAGGCCAGCGCCGCTGCGCGCGTCGATGCTGATCGCGGCATCGACCACGCCGGACAGACGCAGATATTCGACCGTCTCCGGCAGCAGGGCGGCAGGCAGGTTGTCGACGCAATAAAACTGAGCGTCTTCGAGCGCCTTGAGGGCGACGCTTTTGCCCGAACCGGAGAGTCCGCTGACGACGACGACACGCATGCTGTTTATGTCCGCTTACTTGCCGTCGGCCGCAATCGCGGCGCGCTGGCGCTCGGAAAATTCCTGCGCGGAATTGAAGCCGCGCAGTTTGAGAATATGGTTGCGCACGGCCACCTCGACCAACACGGCCAGGTTGCGGCCGACAGCGACAGGAATGCGCACCTCCGGAATTTCCACGCCGAGAATGTTGCGCTTGCTGGCGCGCATGTCGAGACGGTCGACTTCCTGCCATTTGTCGGCGGGCGAGAGGTGAACGATGAGTTTGAGGTTCTTCTTCTGCTTGACCGCAGTATCACCAAACAGACGGCGCACGTTGAGCACCCCGAGACCGCGTACTTCCATGAAATCGAGCAACAAGGTCGGGCAACGGCCTTCCAGCGTATCGGGCGAGACGGAGAACACTTCCAGCGCGTCGTCGGCAACCAGGCGGTGGCCGCGCGTGATCAGTTCCAGCGCGAGTTCGCTCTTGCCGACCGAGGGGTCTCCGGTGATCAGCACACCCAGACCGGAGACTTCGAGGAAGACGCCATGCAGGATGGTGGAAGGTGCGAGCGCCTGCGTCATCATGTGCGAAAGCACGCGCATCAACTGCGGGCCGGGCTCAGGCGAGGTAAACAGCGGCGTGGCGGAACGCTCGGCGCTGGCGATCATCGCCTCGGGGACGCTCTCACCATTTGCAACGACGACGGCGGCAATCTCGGTGGAGAAAAGATTGTCGATGGCCTCTGCCAGATTCTCTGGTGGCAGGTTGCGCAGATAGTCCATTTCAGCGCAACCCAACACTTGCACCCGATTCGGATGCACGAAGCTGAGGTGGCCGATCAGCGCCAGCGTGGGTTTCTGGACGGTATCCGAGGTAAGAAGCTTGCTGCCGCCGGCGTGACCGGCCAGCCAGGACAACTGCAAGCGATCACTCGCCTGGCGGAACAACTCCGCCACCGTGATGTGGTGCTGCGTGATGTGGCGCTCAGGCACGGCAGGGCTCGTTAGATCAGGGTGTCCATTGCGTGATCAAGCGATGCAATTCGGCGCTATCAGGCGCCGCGCGCAACTTGGCGCGAAAAGCTTCGTCGGAAAACATGGCGGCAAGCTCGCCGAGAATCTGCAAATGGATGTCAGTCGCGGCAGCCGGGGCCAGGAGGACAAAAACCAGATCCACCGGCTGGTTGTCCGGCGCATCGAAATCGGTGGCAGTCTTCAGCCGAATGAACGCGCAAGCGGTCTCCTTGAGGTGCTTGATCCGGCCGTGCGGGATGGCGATGCCATAACCCAGAGCCGTGGAACCCAGCTTTTCTCGCGAGAACAGGCTTTCAAAGACTTCCGCTGCGGGAACGCCGGAGCTAGCCAGAAACAATTGGCCGGCTTGTTCAAACAGACGTTTCTTGCTGGTGGTTTCGAAATCCGCCAGAACATTGGCGGGCTGCAATAAGGGGGTGATGAGGTTCATGAGTCAGGCGCGTTGTTGCATACAACAGCGGAGTCGTTGCCGCTTTGGCGGCTTACGAATCCGGCTTACCCCTTGCGGGTGCAAGTGAACAACAGACGCCGTAATGAACGAAACTGCGGCCGACATCTCGGAAATCCTCGTTTCGCTCTTCAGGCGCCTGTCTTCACGCATTCCGATTAATCGATTTCGACGCTTTGGCCTTTGACACCGCCGGATGCGCGGTTCACGTCACCGGATTTCTCTTTGTGTTTGACTACCTGGCGGTCAAGTTTATCGACCAGCGCGTCAATGGCGGCGTACATGTCGGCGTCGATCGCTTCGACGTAGATGTCCTTGCCGCGCAGATGCAGGTTGACTTCGGCTTTGTGCTTCAGTTTCTCGACCGTGAGGATGACGGAAACGTCGATGACCTGATCGAAATGACGTGTGATTCGCCCCATTTTTTCTTCGATATAACCACGAATGGCGGGGGTGATTTCCAGATGATGACCCGTGATAGTGAGGTTCATACGAATGCTCCTTCTGTAATGCGCTGGTCAGATCGACTTGCGCTGGTTGGCGGGAGGAATATTCAACAACTCCCGGTACTTGGCTACGGTGCGTCGGGCAACCACAAAACCTTGTTTGCCCAAAGCGCACGGATTGCCGTGCTTGAGGTGGCACCGCCTTCCTCTGTAGCGAGCGAACTGCCGAAAAAGTACTTGAATTCGTACAGTCCGCGCGGGGTCATCATATATTTTTGGGTGGTGACACGGGAAATCGTTGATTCGTGCAACTCCACGGTATCGGCGATTTCCTTGAGTGTCAGCGGCCGCATGGCCACATCCCCGTGCTCGAAAAACATACGCTGGCGATCAACGATGGCTTGGGACACTTTCAGGATAGTCTCAAATCGCTGCTGCACGTTCTTGATCAGCCATCGCGCTTCCTGTAACTGCGCGCTAAGCGAACTGCCGCCCTCCTTGTTGCCGCGCAGAATACCGGCGTACATCTCGTTGATGCGCAGTTTCGGCACGGCCTCCGCGTTGAGGCTGACCATCCACAAGCCCTTGATCTTTTTGACGAATACGTCGGGCGCGACGTAGCGTGTATCAACCGCGGTGTAGGCGGCGCCAGGACGCGGATTGAGCGACGTGATGAGCTGGCGCAGACAGGTAAATTCGGTATCGGTGAGATCCAGCAAGCGTTTGAGCTTGCCATATTCCCGCTCGGCCAGCAGGCTGAGGTGCTCGCGCACGAGAATCTTGGCCTTTTCCAGATTGGGGGTGTCGGCCGGCAAGGTTTTCAGTTGCAGCCACAGACACTCGCCCAGGTCACGCGCGCCAACCCCGGCCGGGTCGAGACTTTGCAGCAGTTTCAACGCGGTGGACAGCTCGATCGGATCGAGTTCCATCTCTTCCGGGAACAGCGTGATCAGTTCATCCAGCGGCGCGGTGAGATAACCGTCGTCATCCAGCGCCTCGATCAGCAGCGCAATCAGTTGGCGATCCCGCTGACTGAGCGGGGTCAGCGAGAGCTGGTCGGCAAGATGTTGATGCAGGCCGGCCTGGCTGGTATCGGCTTGCTGATAACCATGCTCGTCATCGTCATCGCCGCTGCTGCCGGAAGAAGAGACGGCGCGATCCCCCCAGGCCATTTCCTCATAGATGTCATCGCGTTCCTGACGTGGCTCTTCAGCCGGCGCCTCACTACTTGCCTCGCCACTGGCTTCACTCGGCCCGCCGTCAAAACGATCCTCCCCATCCAGACGCTCCAGCAGGGGATTCTCCTGCAGCATCTGCGATATCTCCTGGCTCAGTTCCAATGTGGAGAGTTGCAACAGGCGTATCGATTGCTGTAGCTGAGGGGTGAGGGTGAGCTGCTGGTGCAGCTTGAGCTGTAGGCTCTGCTTCATGGGTGAAGCGGGGTATGTTGATAACCAAATGGGCAGCTAAAAATTGGGCGCGTGTCGAGGGAGTGTGGAAACATCAGAGCCGGAAATGTTCGCCGAGGTACACCTTGCGAACATCTTCATTGTAAATGATTTCGTCTGGCGTCCCGGCAGCCAGGACCTGGCCAGCATTGAGGATATAGGCACGGTTGCAGATGCCCAGAGTTTCGCGCACGTTGTGGTCGGTGATGAGCACGCCGATATCTCTTTCGGTCAGGAAACGAACGATCTTCTGGATATCGATGACGGAAATCGGGTCGATGCCGGCAAACGGCTCGTCAAGCAGGATAAAACGCGGCGAGGTGGCCAGCGCGCGCGCGATTTCGACACGTCGACGTTCGCCGCCGGAAAGTCCGGCCGCAGGTGCTTCGCGTAAATGCGTGATATGCAGGTCTTCCAGCAGGTTATCCAGGTGCGTCTCGACCTCGGCCGCATTGTGACCATGCAACTCCAGCATCGCGGCGATATTGTCCGCGACACTGAGACGCCGAAAGATGGAGGGTTCTTGCGGCAAGTACGAGAGTCCCAGGCGGGCGCGCTTATAGACCGGCAAGCTGGTCAGGTCGATATCGTCAAGACGGATCTGGCCAGCTTGAGCGCGAATCAAGCCGACCATCATGTAAAAACAGGTGGTTTTCCCCGCCCCGTTTGGCCCTAGCAGCCCGACCACCTCGCCACTTTCAACCCGCAACGAGGCATCCGTCACAACCTGACGCGACTTGTAGCTCTTGGCCAGATTGTCGGCACGCAGAACGCTCACGGTTTTACAACCTGCGCCGGTGCATTGTTCTTCGGGAGGATGACCACGCGCACCCGACCGCGCACGCCATCGCTGCTGCCTAGAGCCTGGTAATACTCGCTCTTGGCATCGTAGGTGATCAGGTTACCGCGCAGATCCTCCTCACCACGCTTGAGGCGCGCCTGGCCGCTCAGCTTGAGCTTGTCGCTGCGACTGTCGTAAACGATGCGCTCGGCCCAGCCTTCGGCGAACTCGTCTCGACCATCCATTTTTTGCCGGAAGTAAACGGGTTTCCCTCTCGCGTCGCCACTGGAAAAACCCTGATCGTCCTGCTGCACATCGATCCGGTCCGCGGTCATCATCAGCGTGCCTTGCGTCAACACGACGTGGCCCTCGTAAACAGCGGTTTTTGTCGCGTCTTCGACACGAACGCTGTCAGCTTCCAGATTGACCGGCTTGGTCTTGTCAGCCTTTTCGGCGTGCGCAGGCAAAGCCAGAAGCAACAGACAACCCAACAAACAATCAACGCGCATATTCATGAGTTCCTTAATGGCTACCCTTGACGCCGCCAGATAGCGTCAGCAACTTTTTGTTGTCATCAACCAGCATCTGATTGGCGGTGATGACGGAAGCGCCTTGGCGCAGGGTGACGAATTTGTTGGTGCGCATGATGCGGTCATCCGGAGTGACGTGAAGATACTCCGTATCCAGCGTTGTTGGCATTTGACCATTCAGGCCGCGACGAACGACATGCACCTGGTCAAGGAAATATACCTGTTTGCCATCGGCGGACATTTGTGCGCGCATGGATTTCACCTCCACGGGAATTTGCGGATCGAGCGACAAGAAGACAGGCTTCTCCAGGACTGTCGTGTCGTCATCCATATAGTGCGTCATGCGCTCGGCCACCAGACGATGGCGCGGACGCCCCTGCAAGTCGAAGGCCAGCGCATCGAAACGTTCGACGATGTAGTCCGGTTCGTGCGCGAAACCGGTGTCGTCCACGAAAGAGGTATGGTCGGCAACATGATTCAGCCAGAAACCCAGCAGCGCCAACAACAATGCCAGCCCCAGCGGCGGCCAGTGGACATGGTATCCAACGCGAGTCATCTTGCCGGTTTCAAGGATTCAACACTCGACCAGGATCAACGATCATAAAGAGCGATCTGGGCGGCCCAGGTGCCTTGCGCACGCATGATCAACTCACACGCCTCGCGCGCCGCACCACGCCCGGCACCGGCCAGGGTGATGACATGGCTGCGCGCTTTGACCTCATCCGGCGCATCCGGCACGGTGATCGCCAGACCGCAGCGGTTGATCACAGGCAGATCAACCACATCGTCGCCCATGTAGGCGATCTGCTGCGGCGTCAAACCGGTTGCCTGGAGCAGGCTTTGCAAAGCTTCCAGCTTGTCGTCGGCACCTTGATAAATATGCGCGATACCGAGGTTGCGCGCCCGATGCAGGACGATCTGAGAGGTGCGCCCGGTAATGATGCCGGCCTCGACCCCGCTGGCACGCAGCATCTTGATGCCGTGGCCATCGCGCGAGTTGAAGGCTTTGTATTCCTGACCCTGATTGTCATAAAACAGGCTGCCATCGGTAAGCACACCATCGACATCGAATACGATCATGCGCACTGCGCGGGCGCGCGCCTCAATTTCGGCCATAGCCATGTTCTTGTGAGTCATACCACCCCCGCTCGCAACAGGTCGTGCATGTTTAAAGCCCCCGCCAGGCGGCCATCATCATCCAGCGCCAGCAGACCGTTGACCTTGTATTCCTGCATCAAACGCACCGCTTCGACCGCCAGATCGGAGGCTGCAACCGTATGCGGATTGCGATGCATGACCTCGGCAATCATTGCGCTCCGTACATCGACATCCTGATCGAGCAGGCGCCGCAGATCGCCATCGGTAAAGATCCCGACCAGTTTGGCGTCGGTGTCGACGACTGCCGTCATACCCAGGCCTTTACGGGTCATTTCCAGCAGCGCCTCTTTCAAGCTGGCCGATTCGTGCACGACCGGCAGGGCTTCGTCGCGATGCATCAGATCATGCACATGCACCAGCAAACGCCGGCCAAGCGCGCCGCCCGGATGCGTGCGGGCGAAATCTTCAGCGCTGAAACCGCGCGCATACAGCGTCGCCACCGCGAGGGCATCGCCCAACGCCAAGGCGACGGTGGTGCTGGCGGTGGGCGCAAGATTGAGCGGACAGGCTTCCTGTTCGACGCCGGCATCAAGGTGGATGTCCGACGCACGCGCCAGCGTGGAAGCGGGATTGCCGGTCATGCTGATGAGTTTGGCGCCGCGCCGTTTGATCAGCGGCACGATGGCGGCGATTTCCGCGCTCTCACCGGAGTTGGACAGCGCGATCACCACATCCTGGCCGGTAATCATGCCGAGATCGCCATGACTGGCCTCGGCCGGGTGCATGAAAAATGAAGGCGTACCGGTGCTGGCCAGGGTGGCGGCGATCTTGCCGCCGATGTGACCGGATTTTCCCATGCCGGAAACCACCACGCGGCCACGGCAGGCAAGCAGGGTTTCGACCGCGCGCAAGAAAGCATCGTCGATGCGCGCAACCAGTTGAGACACGGCGGTCGCCTCGATTTCAAGCGTACGGCGCGCCAGGTCGAGGATGGCGGCGGGAGTCGGGGAGATGGATGTCATAATGGGCCGGAAGTATAGCGATTAGCCCCTGACCGCTCTAGCAACCGCAATGCACTCCACGCTTGAACTCACCTTGATTCTGCTTGCCGCAGGCGTCTTCGCCCTGGCGGCGTTGAAAGCAGCCGGGTTACCCGCTTTGCTGGGGTATGTCCTGATCGGCATCGGGCTAGGTCCTTTTTTGCCGGGCATGGGTGCGGATTCACCGACTTCGCACCTGGCCGAATTCGGCGTCGTGTTTCTGATGTTCTCGATCGGGCTCGAGTTTTCCCTCTCACGCCTGAAGACGATGCGGCAAGCCGTGTTCGGCCTGGGTGGCCTGCAAGTGACCATTTCCATGTTTATCGTCATGGTGCTCGGCCTGGTGCTGGACCTTCCCTGGGAGGCCGGCCTGGCCCTGGGCGGCGTCATCGCCATGTCCTCCACCGCCATCGTCAGCAAGCTCTTGTCCGAACGCGACGAGCTGGACAGCGAACACGGCCGCCTGATTTTCGGTGTGCTGCTGTTTCAGGACCTGGCCGTAGCCCCGCTGATCATCTTCGTACCCGCCCTGGCGCAAAGCGCCGGCCTCGGCGATGCATTGTTATATGCATCGCTGAAAGCCGTATTGGTGCTGACCTTGATCCTCATGCTCGGGCAAAAACTGATGCGCCCCTGGTTCCATCTGGTTGCACAGACCAAGTCCAGCGAATTGTTCATGCTCAACGTATTGCTGGTGACGCTGGGTTTGGCCTATATCACCGACCGCGCCGGACTTTCCCTGGCGCTGGGCGCTTTTCTCGCCGGCGTATTGATTGCCGAGACGGAATACCGCTATCAGGTGGAGGCGGATATCCGACCATTTCGTGACGTGCTGATGGGATTGTTTTTCGTGTCCGTCGGGTTGATGCTCGATCTGCGCGTGGTAACGCAGCATTGGGATGAAGTACTTGCGATCCTGGCCTTGCTGATTCTCGGCAAGTTCCTGGTGATCGCACTGGTAGCCGGGCTGTTTACCCAATCCTGGCCAGTCGTGATGCGGGTCGGTACAGGCCTCGCGCAAGCGGGTGAATTCGGATTTGTCTTGCTGGGTCTTACCTTGGCGAATGGCTTGCTGTCCGGGGCGATACATCAAGTCATTCTGGCCGCCATGGTGTTATCGATGCTGGCCGCACCCATGCTGCTCATGGCGGGCACTCGATTGGCGCAGCGTATGGAAGGCGGCGCCTGGATGGAACAGGCGCGCGGCGTGCATGAAATCGCGGCGCGCGCATTCGGCAAACAGAAGCACGTGATTCTGTGCGGCTATGGCCGCAGCGGTCAAAGCCTGGCCCGCTTGCTGGAATCCGAACATATCCCGTTCATCGCGCTGGATCACGATCCGCGCCGGGTCAGGGCGGCGGCGCAGGCCGGCGATAACGTCGTGTTCGGCGACTCAACCCGCGCCGAAGTGCTGATGGCCGCCGGCGTGCATCGGGCCAAAGCCGTCGTCGTCAGCTTCGCGCACACCCCTTCGGCGCTCAAGATCATCGCATCGGTACAACGCTTGCGACCTGACGCGCCGGTAATCGTGCGCACCGTCGACGACAACGATCTCGACCGCCTGCGCGAAGCGGGCGCCAGCGAGGTGGTGCCGGAAGTCATGGAAGGCGCGCTCATGCTGGCCTCGCAGACCATGCTGATGGCGGGCGTGCCGTTGGCGCGCGTGCTCAAGCGCATTCGCCAGACGCGGGAAGCGCGCTACGGCGCGATGCGCGGTTATTTCCGCGGCTTGACCGATGAAAGCGAGGATGAAACTGGCGGCGAACGGTTGACTTCGGTACTGCTGCAAGCACGCCACAGCGGCTGCGGCAAGAAGCTGACCGATCTGGAATTGGAAACGTTTGGCGCCACAGTCGTCGGCATCAGACGGCCCGGCAGCCCGAGTGCCGAATACAGCCCTGAAAGCTGTCTGGAAGCCGGCGATATCGTGTTGTTGCGGGGCGAGCCCGATGCGCTGGCTGCGGCAGAGATCGCCTTGCACGGCAGTTAGCTGCGGTAAAAATCAGAACAGCGCCGCAGCGCCGCAATTCGCTTCGTTTTCCGCTGCACGCCATAAGCCGTTTTGCGGATTGAAACAGCGGCTTTCCGCCGGTGGTCCGCCGCCGCCGTCATACGCGCTAAAACGGAACTGGCCGCTATTTGCGCGGCCATCGTCGATCTTGCGATCAATCTCCGCCAGGATACGGGCCGGCACCTGGTTGCCCGTCTTCAATGTCAACCTCGCCACGCCGCCCGACCCGGAAAATTGTGCATCATAGTGGAGCTGCATAGTGGCGCCATAAGGATTGCGCGGCCATTCCGCGAAGACATCCGGCTGACTGCCGCTGGCCTGGTAATTGCCGGAGATCAGGTTGGCATGCGAAAGATGCACCCAGGCGAGCAGGCTTTCACGCGCCTGCGGCGTATCGCGCACGACGCCATCGCCATTGCCACCGACCTGGTCATTGCCGATGCCGGACAAATTGGCGCGGGCCAGCGGACCCGGGTAATCACCCGGCAAAGCACGGTATTTGTCCTGAAAAGTGAAATAGGCCGCTTTGATACTGTCCATCTGCGAGATCAGATTGCGCGCGCGGGCGCTTTCGATCAATTCTTGGCCTTTCAGTATGCCGCCCAGCAACAACCCGATCACCACCAGAACGATGGCGAGTTCAATCAGGGTAAACCCGCTACCCCCGCATGGGGCACGCCGTATTCGTTTGCCGCCAAAGCGGGCTACGACTTCGCTGCCGTGTGTGATCTTGATCATGGGCGATATAACAAGCAATTAACAGACCCCTTTCGATCCATTCCAGGCACAAGCTGGGCCTAGTCAAAACAAGGTGATACCCGCTTTGATGTTCAATAGGTGTCGCAATTCCAACAATACTGACGAATCCATGACATCACCAAGGGCGGCAAAGTGTAATCGCCTGCTTATCGCAGGACGGTCGATATCAGAGATTGGCTTCTTGTCCCGCACTGGCTGAGAACAGTCGATGAAACCATTCGTTACATTTGCAAACAGACTCGACACCGGCCACTAACAGCAGCGCTCTAAATTGACTCCACCGACACGGCAAACCAACGTGCCGGCCCCTTCAAACTTCAGGAGCCTGTCATGAAAAATATCCGCATCGCCAAAACTCTAGCTGTTGCCGCCCTTTCCTCGTTGACGCTGATGGCCGGCGCCAGCCAGGCCAATGACTGGGGCCATTATCAAAGAGCCAATTTCCCGGATCGCCCCGGCTTCGATCATCGCCTCCCAGATGCCTACCAACATCGCGTGTCGGGGTACGGCATCGACGTTCGCCAACAGTGGCAAATGGATCGGATCGCGCATGGACTGCGTTCGGGAACCCTCACGCACCATGAAGCCCGCAATCTGATTCGGGAACAACAAGAAATTGAACGGATGCAGCGTCATTACCTTGCAGATGGCCACTTGAGCCGGTACGAATGGCTGAAACTGGATCATCGCCTTGATCGGGCGGCGCATGATATTCGCGCCGAAAAGCACGATGGCGACTGGCGCTGAACTCCGACCCTCTGGGCGATAAGTCGCTCAGACGGCCTTGTGCGGGTTGTCACACAGAGCCGGCCCGCTTGGTGCTATAAAAAAGGGGGCCAATAAACCGCCCCCTTTTACTATTGTTTGTATCCTTCACGCTTGCAGCGCCGTCACAAGGAGACACCATGCAACGAATCGCTCATGCCAGCCTGTCCGCTTTCACGCTTCGCCTGACTTTGGCTATCTTCGCTCTGGGGTTTGCTTTGGCCGCGCCGGCCCGTGCCGACGTTGAAACTTTCAGCATCGATAGCGCACACAGCTTTGCAAATTGGGAACTGCGCCACATCGTCGCTCGCACCAGCGGCACTTTTCACGACATCAAAGGCAGCGTTGAACTCGATTTAAACAACATTGCCAAGTCCTCTGTAAACGCCGTTATCAGTGTGTACAGTCTCAATTCCAGCCAACTGCGCCGCGATCTGCACACGCTGACCGATGAATTCCTCGATGCCCGCAATTACCCCGAGATGAAATTCGTTTCTACCAGCGTCAACCCGGTGACCGCCGAGAAAGGCACGCTGACCGGGCAACTGACCCTGCATGGTGTGACCAAGCCGGTGAAGATGGATTACCAGATTCTCGGTTTTGGCCAGGACCCATGGGGCGGCATGAGAGCGGGTTTCAAGGCCACCACCCGAATTAATCGATCCGACTTTGGCATCACCAAATTCACGCCCACCGGCCCGGTCGGCAACGAGGTCGATATCACACTGCTGATAGAAGGCATCAAGCTGGGCGCAGATGGCCATCCCTGGAACGCCAAGGCTGCCGCGGAGGAAAAGGCCAAGGTCATTTCTTATCCCATGCCAACGCAACCCGCCCCGCAAGTCGCACCCGTGCCGGCACCGCAACCCGTCGTCCCTGCGCCAGCAACAAAAGACAGCGTGGAAGACCAACTCAAACAGAAACTTAAAGGCTTGTTCAACTGAACAAGATTGAGTTCGACCTGGTCAAGGAGACTGACTGCATGAAACCCATCCTGACTATCATCGCCACCGTTTTCCTGGTCGCAGGCCTGGCTCAAGCTGCAGACGAGAAAAAGGCCGCAGCCGCTGCCCCTACCGTTAAAAAGGAACTCAGTTCCTCCCAGCAACGCATGGTGAACTGCAACAAGGAGGCTGCCGGCAAAAAAGGCGACGAGCGCAAAACCTTCATGAGCCAGTGTATGAAGGGCGACAAAGCCAGCGTCAATCAGCAAAACCGCATGAAAGAGTGCAACAAAGAGGCAGGCGACAAGAAAGGCGCGGACCGCAAAGCCTTTATGAGTGAGTGCTTGAAGAAAAAATAATTCTTGGTTTTGTAAAAAAGGCCGTCCTGGTGTGGCATCCAGGACGGCCTTTTATCCTTTTGGATACCCGAGAGAAAACCGGGTTCAGGCCTCAGCTTTTGCGTCCGATTGCCTCTGCGCAAGCCTCGCCCAGTCCCGCCGGACTCTTCGCCACCACGACGCCAGCAGCTTCCAGCGCCGCGATCTTGTTTTCTGCCCGCCCCGAACCGCCAGCAATGATCGCGCCGGCATGGCCCATGCGCTTGCCAGGGGGAGCCGTGACACCGGCGATGTAGCCGGCTACCGGCTTGGTGACATTTCCTTTGATGTACTCGGCGGCCTCCTCTTCCCGACTGCCGCCGATCTCGCCAACCAGGATGATGGCTTCGGTTTCCGGGTCGGCCTGGAACATTTGCAGGCAGTCGATGAAATCCAGGCCTTTGATCGGGTCGCCGCCGATGCCGACGCAGGTGCTCTGCCCGAGTCCGAGTTTGGTGGTCTGGTAGACCGCCTCATAGGTCAACGTACCGGAGCGGGAGACGACGCCGACTTTGCCTTTCTTGTGGATGAAGCCGGGCATGATGCCGATCTTGCATTCGTC
>JFJP01027297.1_pt1 | contig 14653 bp, 20 predicted proteins | sample 431651 | NCBI WGS metagenome assembly JFJP01 (sample SAMN02602958, study PRJNA72255) | Microbial mat metagenome, whole genome shotgun sequencing project. | biome: fresh water; feature: sink hole; material: water; isolation source: purple microbial (photo- and chemosynthetic) mats found in...
AACATTCAGGTTTAATTCAATGCCATGACAAATAAACTTTTTTAAAAAAAAAAATTATTTTTCAAAAATTTTGATAATTAAAAAAAACTTTAGTTTGTTTTAACAAATTTGATGATTTTGAGCCTATTTCAAATAGTTCAGGAAAAAGCTCCTTGAAAATTTCTCCAATTGTTTTTTTTTCTTGATTCTTTTCTATTTTGATTCCTCTTTGTATTTTTAACTTGGAGTCATTCAGAAAAAGCCTCATTGGAAGACATCTAAAATTTTGAAAACATTTAATAATTGATGGAATTTCCAATATTTACATAACTTGTAATCCATTCTTTTATTCTCGTTTTTCTTTAAATCCCACACTTGGCTGAAAATTGATTCGAAATTTTTCTGATCACCTGTTCACAAAATAAACTGATTGTATTATTTATAATTTTTTACCTTTTGTATAATATTCCCACATTTTTTCTCCATCTTCAATTTGCAGGTTAAGAATAATATTTGATGCATCCTTTTCAAATTTTATACAACTTGCCTTTTTTATGGAATAAGGGTTAAATTCTTCACAATTCAATACTTGTTTTAAATCCCATAAGTAAAAATCTTTCAAAGAATGATTCATTCGATCTCTTAGATAGTTCTTTGGATAAAACCTATTGATTTTTTTAAAGGTTTCTTGGAAATAAGAGAATTTCACCTGTAATGAACTTGAATTTCTATTGGTAAACTTGCTTCGTCCATTTGATTTAAATCAAAAATTATACCAAATGGAACATCCCTAGTTTATAAATTGTTTGAAATAAACATATGAATTAAATACCATAAGATTGGTTTCTCCTTCCATTCCAACCATAAATCATCAATGCTGAAGATTGGGGAGATAAAATTTTTGAAATGCTCATGTATTTCTGGAAAATAGATTGAGATGTAATGAATTCTGTTCACCATTATCTAAAAACAGAGATCAATGAAACAGTTCAAAACTTTATACATAAAAAATTGGTGGCTCAATTTCTGCTGCTAAATTCATGATATTCAGTTTAAATTTTGCGGGGATTTTAGTCTCCCAAATCAAGTTGCTGATTTCATTGACATCCATTTTTGTTATTTTTATTTTTGTATAAAAATTTTTAAAAATTAATGCAAAATTTTCAAAGCAAATAAAACAAGACAAATTGTTTATAAAAATCAGGATAAAGACGAAAGCATTTTTTTTTAAAAATTGATTCACTAATTTATTAGAAAGTAAAAAGGAGTTTTTTCCTTCTTTAATAAATTTGTTGATAGAAATAGAGAGAAATTTTTTTTTTTAAATTTAAGAGGAATTGAGTAAAATTTTGCTTGTCATGAAACTAAAAATTTGAATTGATTCTTTTTTACCATTTTTATTTTTTTAATCGAAAAAATCTGTTTATTTTGTAAAAAATAATTCGAAATTTTTTTTTGCTCATATAATAAAATAAATTTCAGAAAGGCTTCAAAAAAAAAAATGAGTTTATTTATTTTCTATATTTTATTTTTTCATCTTTATAAAATTTCTCTCGCCAATGTAAATGCTGATTATTTTTGTAACCTAATTGAAAATGACCTTTGCATCAGAAATCAGCCACTAATCATCTATTATGGCTCATTAACAGTTCTTTTGAGCAATAACATTCTTATTAAAAACACCAAGCTGATTTGCAACAATGCACAATCTTGCAGCATTTCAATAAAAACAAATCAATCTCTAACAATTTTTAATTCTTCAATATATGCTCCTTTTATAAATATTTCAAGCCAAAATCTTATTGTAAACATTTCAGAAATCAGTTCTAATGGCACAATAGGTAAAAATTTGGGCACTTCGTTTAATCCTAATCAAGGAAATGCTTTTATGGGAATTGGAGCATATTGTCAAACGGATAACAATGGTTTAGATTTGACTTATGGTAGAATATGTGAGGATGTCATTTATAATACATCGATGAACTTATCAGGAAGTGGGGGTGAATATTCAAATCTATTTGGTAAATTGTTAATTTTTAATTTTTTTTTGCTTAAATCTAGAAATGAAGGTGGTGGTTTTCTTAATTTATCAGCAGAAGTTATCACATTATTTGGTTCTAGTTTAAGTTCTAGTGGGTTTCCGTTATCAACTGAGAAAAATATAAAGAACTGCCAGTACATATCAGCAGGTTCAGGAGGCACTATTGCAATTATCGGAGCAGTTTTCAACTTATCGGAGAATAGTTTTATAAGAGCTGAAGGAGGCTGGTTTTGTGGAAGTAAACTATAAAATATCTATTTTATAAGCAAATTTATTGATTTATTAAAAATGATAGAAAGTGGATTTGGTGGACCTGCAGGAAAAGTGGTGATCATATTAACAGCTCCTAAGAACCAAACAACAAAAAGTTCATCAGAAGATATTTTATCATTTTCAAATAACATAATTTTGACTGGTGGGAGAAATATCAACAATTCAAATGAATTATTTTGCAAGATTGGGGCTGTTGGTTCTTTATGTGTTTTGGATTTAAATTACAATAGTTCAATGAGTTTAATTGACGCCAAGAACATCATTTCTAACAATCCCCTTCTTATAAATGAGAATGACCTATCACAAATCAGTATAAAAATAATTCAACAAGCTCATGTTTCATATAAAATGAATTTGAATACAACGATCCTTATAATAAAAAATTTAGAGTTGATAAACTCAATTTTTTCAGATATTAGAATGAGTTCTATCTTTCTTAACAATATTACATTTTCTATTGAAAATAATTTAACAATGAGCCAAAATTCGTAATTGTTTTTTTTACTTTGAAAATTATTTTGAATATTTTTTTAAGATACATGAGTCTACACATTGAAACAACTTTTAATGGTTCCATATTTCAAATAAACAATTCAAAAATATCCTTTATTGGATTCATAAGTTTTTTTCTCGATTCCTTTCTCATTGATAACTCCATAATAAACTATGTAGCGAATAATTCAATTTTAATAATTTATGCATCCACCTTTGTGTTTTCCGAAAATTCAACCATCATGTCCTCATTAATCTCAATCGCTTCCCCATATGCCTTTCAAATAGATGGACAAATCATCTCTCAAACGACCAGCTGTTCCTATGAAGACACCTCACAAACCCCATCAAAATTCTTCAATTTTATGATAGAAAACTCCAAAATTAGTATTTTTGAAAGTTTTTATGCCTGGTCTCAAAACTCAACAGAGCCCACCTACAAAACAATTATTTATTTTTTCTCTGATCTTCTTTTTAAAAATTACACTGTTCTTCTTGTTTCTGAAGACATCATAACAATAGACGGGAATTCCAGAATCATTGGATCAGAAATTGGGATTTTTGCTGACAGTCTTGATGTTTATGATGCTGCTTTAATTGATTCTACAGGAATGGGATGTGAGCCTTTTGAAGGGCCTGGCAAAGGGTCCAAGATTTTTAACGCACAATATGAATGTGGAGGCAATGGAGGGAGTTATGGTGGTTTTCAAGGTTATGGTTTCGGTGGGGATCTTTATAAAAGTGAGTTATGCAAGCAGTTTGCTGCTGATTTCTCTATAAAATATGGTGATCCTTTTTATCCGAAATATCAAGGTTCTGGAGGTGGGGGTCTTGATGCTGGTTATGGTGGTGGGATTATTATGATAAATTTGGTTAATGAACTGTCGCTTTTCGATTCGGGGAGTATTAAGAGCGAAGGAGGGAGTTTAACGGCAGATAAATGCAATAGTGTGAAAGGATCTGGAGCTGGCTCTGGAGGTTCTATACAGATTTATGCCAAAAGGATATATGGGGAAGGAGTTATAAGTGCAGATGGTGGGGATTCATACAATTATTGTGGAGAAGGAGGTGGAGGTCGGGTTTTGGTTCATTTCTATGGTTGGGAGAATGATTTTAATATTCAGAGTGCATTAGCTTGGAAAGGGAATATAACTGCAAATTGTGGTAAACGAATCATTGATATGGATAATTTTGAGTATTTACGCAGCAAAAGTTTTTTTGGAACAGAAGGAAGTAAACAAAATTTTAATTGAAATATATTAATTTATTTTAATTAGCTTTATTTACATCACCTTGCACTGCAGGATATTATTCTCCACCTTCTTCTTTATGTAAACCTTGCCCGGAATTCACTTATAAAGATAGTGCAGGTTATGATACATGCTCACCTTGTTTAAATAAGCCAAAAAATTCATTTTATGTGATAGATGAAGCATGGAAAAATATGCAGTGCCCGTATAATTGCAGCTTTCAATTTGGAAAACACATGAATGGCAAGTGGGTAGATAAAAATCAAGCTTGCAGAAATTTTTTAGAAAATTATTATATGTTATATGATGGAATGTATTCACCTATTATAGTCATACTAATAGTTTTCGTAATAATTTTGGGGAGAATTCTCAAAACATTTTTGAAAAAAAAAATGGTCATTAAGGATTACGATTATGAAGAATTGGAAAAAGTGTTGAATTCACCAGAAAAAATTAATTTGTTTATTCAAAAAATTTAAAAATTGATTTGATTGAAAATTTTCCAAATTTTTAGATTGATGTTGGAGAGAAAATTTCAGGTTTCTGATCTATTTTTTCATATGCATAGGATCTATATTTATGGAACTAATAGATATGATAATCGATGGTTTCTTAAATCAGAACCGCCTGAAGAAATCGTTTATTTGGTCAGCATCAAACAATATAGAACTTTTGTTCAGGTTTTCCACATTTTTTCTCTCATAAAAATGCTTAAAATTTAAGAAATTCAATAAAATTCTCTCATGGCATTGGTCAACGACTTTCTTAATGAGGACTCTTGCACTTGTATATTACCCACTTTATGCAGTTCTATTGCATTTGCTAAGGAAATGGAAATGTGGTAAACTTAAAAAATTTCTTGAAAAAAATGAAAATGTAAAAAAAATTAAACTAAATAAATTTTTATCATTATTATTTGTAAGTATTTCTGGAACAAAACCAACACAAATGAAGTGGCTTTTATCAAAATGAAGTTAAGCTCAAGCAGAGAATACACTTTGGGTTTCTTAGATATTATTTGCTATAAGAACCCTAATAAAAAATACTTCAATATGAACAATCCAATTACTTTGATGTTTGGTAAAAACTTCAACAAATTTTTTTTGTAATTTTGTTTAAAAAAAAGCTGGAGAAGGCAGTTTTTTTAGGCCGTTTTTTTTGGATGCCTTTTGTCCTTTATTTTATACTTTATATATCTCGCTTTTGAGACAGTTTAATGGAGAAAATGAATTTAAAAGTAGATTAATTTTTTTGTTTTTTTTAATTTTTTTTTAAATAGATATGAACAAGGAGGTTTGTATCGAAAAGATAAAATCCTTTGTTCTAAAAGTAAATAAAATAGCTTGCAGGATTGAATTTTCAGCTCCTTGTGAAAATTTTCAAGCTCCAATATGGGAATTATCTAATTTAATTGATTCTTGGAATAATTATTATTTTAGTTTATTTGGATTTAAAATTGAGCTTTTACTGCTTCAAGTGAAAAATTTTAAAAAAATAAATAATTTCTTTTTATTTTAATGATATTTTAAGATTCCCAAAGAAAAATATTCAAATTATGAAAACACAATAACCCTTTTAGAAAATAAAGATTATGAGAATTTCAAAAGGTTTATCAAAGAAGTCCATACCATAAAATCTGAATATTCATTGTATGATGTGAGAATTGGGCTTTTTTGCTTCAATTGGGAGAATGCAGATAAAAACTTTTATCCACATCGAAGGATTTCGTTTATGGTAGATGAGGATGATAAAGATTGCTTCCAAAAATTTTCGACCAACAATAATGACAATGAAGACAATGAAATCATTCAATATAAGTTTTTTTTATTCTTATTAAAAAATTTAAACTTGAATAAATGAAAAAAAAAAGGGAAAGTTATCAAAAGAAAAAAGATACTTATATCTTCAATAATTCAAATTTATTGATTTTGGATAAAAACATTGACATTTTTGAATACATTAAAAAACGCAATAGAAGAAATTTGTGGAAACTTTCCCGTCGACACTTACATATGATCAGATATTTCTTCATTTCCCATAAATCGAATCATTCAATTAAAAAGTTTGTTGTTTATATCATAGAATCAGTTTTGATCATGATAGATGCAGTATAATTTTTTTGATGAGTTTTTAATAATTCTATTATTTAAAAGATTATTTATTTCTTGCTTTTGCTCAATATCTTTTATTTTCATCTTTATGAAGATTTTATCACGACTTTCTTAATCTATCCATTTGCAATTTTAATTTCTCCAGTGCTAGGCGTTTTCTGGGTTATTATTATAAATGTGATAAAAATTTTCAATAATTTTGTTTAGATCTCAAGTTGCTCTTATTCAATAGGAAAACTATTTTTGGTGTTTAATTTCATGTCTGTGATTAATTTACTATTGAACCTAATTCTTATTATGGTGTATTGGGAACACAATATTTTGAATGTTTGTGTTAAAATATTTGATTTGCTTATCAAAATTATGCTTTCATATTTCGGAGGTTTATTTTTGACTCATGTGAGAAAGAAGAAAAATTAATTTAATTTTTTTTTATTTGAAATTTTTAAAAATTGGTTAAAAATTTTTGTTTTTTCTTTAAATTCATAAAAAAATTATTTTGTCCAAAAGTAATTACTTTTTATCAAAATGTTAAACTTTTACTTTAAGAAATATTTGAATAAAAATGCAGAAAAGTTTCTCATTATTTTTTAGCAAAGAAATCAAAAAACAGTTGATTAATTTTATTTTTTTAAAAAATAACTAAATTTTAAAATGATCCGCAAAGCTTTGATATTTGATATCCAAAAAACTTTCCATTTTTTTTTCGCCAATTCCAAAAACGTCAATGAAAAACAAATGTTTTTCCAAAAAATTCAATTGCGTAATTTCTTCTTGAAGATTCCTCAAACTTTTTTTTCTTCGTAGCCAAAAAGCCCAAAATTTCTAAAGAAATGAAAGAGCAAACAGATTCTTTAATGAAATCAATTCAGAATGAAGCAGATAAAATTTCGGAAGTCGAAGTAATCTGCCTATATTTTTTTTAAGAAATTCTCAAAATTATCAAGAACATGCGTGTCCAAGATGTTTATAAAAAGATGGATTCAACTTTAGAGGGCTTTTTTTATAAAAGACCTTACAATCTATTCAATTTTAATTTTCTTCTTCAAATCCTTTCCGAAAAAAAACAATACGATGAATCCTTGAAGATTTTGGATAAAATGATGGTTCCTTCAGAAACTTTTCTTAATATTTTAAGAGACAATCACAAATTTTAGGAGTTAAATATAAAACCAAATGTGAAATCCTATAATTTCCTCATTAAAACCTGTGCAAAATGTCGCAAAACCACTGAAGCTGAAAAATTCTTTCACGATGCTATTTCAAGTTTTTATTTATTTAACAAGTTTTGAAAAAAAATTTCTTCAGAATTTGGTGATGATAAATATCTCTATACTTCTTTAATGAATTGTTATGCAAGATCAGGTGAATCCCACCAAGCTTTAAAGATTTTCCAGCAAATGAAAGAACAGGGAATTATGGCTGATGTGGCCTCCTACACGACTTTAATAAATTCTTTTTATAAAGGCAAAAATTTAACAAAATGCTGGGAGTTATTTGATGAAGTTAGAATGGGGGGACCGGGCCCAGATGAGCATTTAATTGGCTTGATGATCGAAATTTGTGCCCATGTTTCATTTTAAATTAATATTTATTGATAGAAACTCAGCTTTCTTAGACCCATGATGCTGAAAAAGCTTTGGCATTATATGGACAAATAAAAGATGAATTAAAAGCAACAAGTTTGCCTTATAATGCTTTGATTAAAGCTTTAGGGTCACGAACTGATGTTGGATTTATTTTTAATTTAGTTTAACTTATTCCAATTTTTAAAAATTTTTGTGATAAAGTATGCAAAGCAAGCAATAGAAATTTTCCATCAAATGACCTCACATATGGTTTCACCTGATGAAGATACTTATCTGTGCGTTTTGAAGGCATGTGCCACAATAGGCGATGTGAAATCAGCTTATGATATAGTAAAGGCAAGTAAATAGTTTTGAAAAATTGATTTATTTTCCACATTATTTCCATGAAGATGATGAGAGGGAATGGCTTTGAAGTAACGAAATATGTTTATAATCAAATGTTAAGAACATATGCTGGAGCTCTGACACATGATTTTGCTCCAGAAGACGTGAAAGAAACTTATATAATGGATTCTTGGAAACTTCTTGAACAAATAAAGCAGGAAAAAAAGATCTCTATACAAATTCTAAATAATTTAATGCTAATAATTTGCAATGCGATGAAGCCAGAACAAGTGGAGGTTCTCTCTTTCTATTTTCCTATTAAATTACAGTTTATTTTATAAGGGATTGGTATTACCTCTTTATGATCAATTCCAATTAAAGAAGAACGAATACACCTATGAACCATTGATTTGTAAAATTTTCAAATTGAATTCGATTTACAAAAGATTTTTTAAAAGCATTGTATTCTTCCAAAAGAGATGTTCAAAAGGTTTTTAAAATATATGAGCATTTGATCAAGGAAAACCTATCACCCACTTATAAAACATTAAATAATTATTTGGAAATGGCTATGAGAACTGAAGAAGTCAATAGAATTGTTGGTGCTTTGCAAGAATTTAAAAAAAGAAGTAAATTTTGCTTTATATATGTGAAAAACGTTAAAATAGAAATATTTTTTTTTCTTTAATTAGAGTTAGAGCCAAAACTGGTCTATTTGAGAAAATTAGGAGAGTCTGAAAATCTACCAACAGAAATTTATTTAGAGTTAATTGAGTTTGAACATAAGTATGGCTTTGTGAAAGATAAAGTTTATAGAACCAAGAAACCAGATAGAGATATGCCAATTTAGTTCATTAATTGATTTTTTTATTCTTAATATTTATTTTGGACGATTTTATTCCTCTGAAAAGAAAAAAAAACCAAAATTTAAGAATAATTTTTTTAAAAAATGCAAAAAACGAAAAAAATTTATTAAAATGTAATAATTTACCTAAACGGTTAGCAAAACTACTTAAAAACTCTGTTTTTTTTAATAAATTTTTTAAAAATCCCGAGAAATAAACATAAAATCAAATGAAATTCATACAACTATTGTTGTTTTTGAGCTTGCTTTTCTTTTGCGCGAATTCTTTTATCAAGAAAACTCCTTATAACTTGAAATATATTCAAGAGGGCTGTTTAAAAAGTGCTTTTGAGTGCAAGAAAAATGAGGAATGTTGTACAGCTAATTGTTTGAAAGGCCTCTGTTTATAAATTCCGTTTAACTCTAAAGAAAGTTTTATTAATATGTTTTGAAAACCACAGAAATAAAAAAAATGTATTTGATTATAAATGAGAGAAAAAATTAACTTTTTTTACAATAAAATTAGTTTTTAACTTTATTTTTATTACTTCCAAATTTCTCATGGACCAGACCAATAATTTCGAATTATGTTCCCTTATGAATCAAATCGATCCTCCAGTTCCTCTAACCAACAATTTATTATCCAACGCATCAAGCCTATACACCGAAAATCCTGCTAAAATTTTTCCTAAACAACTCAATCAAAAAGCCACTCTTGAAAATCGTCAGCAAAAGAAGCGAGATGCTATAAAAATAAATAATCATCTGCCTCGTAAAATTGAGGGTAAATATAATGCAGAGGAAGTGCGGATTCTTAAGGCAAAGCTGAAGAAAAACGATTCAGCTTGTGTCGTTATTAGTTGCATTGGCCTTTTTATAGCTTTGATTGAAGGGGAGATTTTCTATTTAAATATGAATGTTGCTAATGAGAGCTGCTTTTTGTTAAGGTGCTTAGTGACAGTCAGTTGTTTTGTTCTTCATTTCTTTATATACACCCATTACAAATTGAAAATAGAGATTCTCAAATCTTTGCGAATTATCTATAGTGGCACCAATTTTTGGGATTCCAATCTGATTAAATACTATGTAATCGAATCCTTGTTCTGTTGGATTCATTCTCCTCCTGGTCTAGACTTTAATATTTCAATGAAAATGATTGGCGACGACAATATTTTATCTCTGAATTCGTTGATCGCAGTCATTATGCTTGGAAGATTCTATATTTTCATGCGATTATTTGATCATTACACATTTTGGACCAGTGAAAGAGCTGTTCGAGTTTGCAGATTGATGGGTTTTCAGCCTGATACGTTATTTGCTGTGAAGGCCTTATTGAAACATAAGGCTATATTAATGGTGAGTTTAAGCTTAGGGATCACAACATTTTTATTTGGATATTTGGTGAGAACGTTTGAGAGGGATGGAAACGTTTTGTTTAATTTTAAAGTGATATGGAATTGTATTTGGTGTGTGATTGTCACAATGGCGACAATTGGTTATGGGGATATATATCCAGTTACGTTTTTAGGGAGAATGGTGATGATTGTGGCCTGCATTTGGGGTGTTTTTTTGTTATCAATGTTTGTTGTTACTTTGAATAATATCATACAGTTGACCAAAGAAGAAGGGTTTGCATATGATGAAATTATGATAAGTGATAAAATCAAAGCAAATTTGAGCAAAGATGCAAAAAAGATAATTGCCTTGTTTTTGAAACTTCATTGGACTCGGAATAAAAAGGATCTGAAAAAGAAAATGCTGATTCGAATGGACATGTTGGGATTGATCAAAAGGTTCAAAATCAAAAGGACAAATGTACAGAATAAAAGTCGAAGTTTTTTGGAACAAATGGATGATATTCACGATTCAATGACTCTAGAAATGAATGATTTAATGGAATGCTTTGAACCTGTGAAAGAAGCTATGCCACTTGTTGAAGAATCTGAGAAAATTCAAGGGAGAATTAATGAAAAAACCGTTCAAATTTTCCAAAACAGCATGAGAATACAGACTTTATTAATAACCCTAAGTAAAGGCAAAAAATTAAGGAGCATCAATGACTTAAATGACATTCAACCTTTATATGATCACAAAGGAATTTTAATTTTAAAGAACACTGAAATACCTCACCTAAATAGTGGAAATACCATTAATAATGTACTAAAGCCTTAAATTTTTAAGTAATTAAATAAAACTTTTTAAATTTTTTTGCAAATCCAAAATTTTTAATTTTTTTAAGAAATTTTTGTTTTATTTTCAGAAAAGTTTTTTCTTTTATTTTTTGTTTTCAGCTTTTTCGAGGCCATCAAAATATTCCAACAATTTTTCAATGGCTTTATATCGATGAGAAATCTTATTCTTTTCTGTTTTATCCATTTCTGCATAACTTTTTAACAAAATTTCACTCTAAATAAATAATGAAAATCTAACGTTTGGTTATATCCTTCAGGTTCAAAAATTGGGTCCCAACCAAAATTTTTTTCTCCTCTTGGCATAACGATTTTTCCCTAAAAAGTAAATTAAACCCTATCATCAAATAAGATTAAATCACATCAGTTTTGCCGATGAAAAGGAGGGGTCCTTTTAAGGATCTATCCATATAAGCGATAATACATTGGGCATAGGCTGTCTTATCATCGAATTTCGAAATCATTTTATTCAAACCTTCATGCTTTAAATTTTCCATAAACCAACGACTAAAAATATTATCATATTTAAATAAGGCATCATTTAGATAAACAATACATATATGGTCCTGGCAAACCGCCTAAAGCATTGAAACAAAGAGAGGTATCTTCAACTATGACTGCTTGTCTTTTGGTCTGGACATAAATTTTATAAAGGTTTTCAAAAAAATAAGAAGAACTTTGTTAAAAGCTTGCAAGACTTTTTTCTTAGCGATTTCCTCACATTCTCCTTGATATTCATCAACTTATTTAAATAAAATTTAGTGAAAAAATCGATGATTTTTTGGATACCATCTACGTTTTTTGATTCCAAAAGCACCTTATCTTTGAGAATTTGTTGGAATTCTTGTAATTTATTTGCCTTAAATTTATAATTTTATGATAAGAAACTGTTTTTTTTGAGTTATTACATTGCCAGTTATTAGGACGACTTTCTTTAATTCTTTGAATGTAGAAAACAATTTATAAAATCTCATTTTAACAATTTTTTTTTTAAATTATTAAGATTCCGCCAATCTTATTATTGAAAACGAAACGTACTTTTCTCGACTTCTGGTTTTTTTTCTCCTAAGAGCTCATTCTCATCGCGGACTTTTGTTATAACTGAAGTATCCTTTCCGGTTTTTAATTTTTTCATGAAATTTTTTTTAAAATAATTGAAATTTTTTAAGTCTTAGTTAATTAAAAACTTGAATTTATAGTATTTTTTAAAAAAAAATTGAATAATTGGTATTTTTTTTTAGTTTTTTCATTATTTTATTTTTTTACAATGCTAATGCAACTAAAAAAATAAAAATAAAATAGCACCAATTACAATTTTATTTTTCGTTTTCATTTTAACCTAAGAAATTATTATCATGAACAAAGCTCAACTTCCTGAGCCCATCATTGAAAAAAATACAGAAAATAGCGATGAGTCGAGTTATTTTCACTACCCCATCATTGGAGAAGATGATAAAAAGATTGATTCTTTAGATAATATCGATATTGAGAAGGTTTATAAAATGAAGGATAAAAGGTCAAGATTGCAGACAACCACCGTGATTAACTGGCTTCGGTCAAGAGGAAGCAAGCATGCAAAGAAAATTTATTTGTATTTTCCTGATGAACTCATAAAGAATATTGAAATAAAGCAAATTTTTAGCACTTTTGATAAAGATGGCTCAAGTTATATTTTTTTTAATAAAGAAAAATTGAAGTAAGATTGTTGAATGTTTAGATTCGTTGGATCGAGGGGAGCTTGAAGAAATGTTCAATAAATACAATTTTAAGATAAGCAAGTCTGATTTGAAGGATTTATTCAAAATAGTTGACGATGATAAAGATGGTAAAAAATTCATTTTGTAAAAAAATTTTAAATATGTTTTGTTAAAGATGCACTTAATTTGAAAGAGTTTAAAAAATGTGCTTTGAATCAAGAGGCCAACATAAGTAATTTTTTTATTTAATCTTAAATTCCAATTGCTTTCAAGCTTTTACCAATATAATGAGAAAGCTAAGAAGAAAAAGAGTAGACAACAAATTGACAGAACAAGAATTCAAATATCTTCCAATGTTCTTTGAATCAATGATTTCTTTCCTAAGTTATAAGCTAAATAGAGACGAAACCTTACAAGGAATTCAAAAACAAGTCTCTAATTTTAAATAAAAACTAAAATAAGCTGGCTGTTTAAAAAGGATCTTCCAATTGACAGCAAACTTCAAAAATACTTAGAATTATTAGAATTAACAGCCAGATTCGGCTCCAATTCAGCTTTAACGAAAAGAAACGACAAAGATGGCAATAATGTTTCGCATTTGTCAATGTCATCTGCAAACACCCCTACACAAATCTATAAAATTCCATCATCAATTCATCTAAAAAATAAAAATAATCCAACAAAAAAACAAATACCACCTCCTATGATTGAAAAAAATGAAGGGCTTAAAACTGAAGAACCGATAAAAAACTTTAGCAATTATTTCAATAATCTCCAAAATCAAGAACGAATCAATGATAAAAAAGCCAATGTAAAAGAATTCAAAAAAGAAGTAAAAATGATCATTAAAGATGCAAAACAAAGTAAATCTTCTTTGTTTTTTAAGAAAAAAAAGAATTTTATTGTAAAATTATATAGGGGCTTTAAGGGAAACAAGTGAAAAAATTAACATTGATTTGCGCCCAAAAAATGTAAATTTTACCAATAAGACAGTGGCAAAAGCTCAACTTCTCATTAATAACAAGGATTTTAAATTCAACTCAAGTTTTTACAAAAATCTGATGAAAAGTAAAAAAACCGATCCAATACAACATATGTCAAATCTGAGCAAAGTGATCGAAACTTCCTTCAAAAATGAAAAGCAAAACGTTGATGACCTCTTGCCAAAACTTAAATTCCCAGTAGCCAACAACCTACGTGAAATTGATAATATAATATATGAAAATTACAAAGGGAACACCCAGAAATTTTTAACTTGGAACTCAAAGAAAAGAAATAGTGAAAGCAATAATAATATAGGTGGGAAAAAAATCCAAGATTTAAGAAAAGAATTAGATGATTTGAATGAAATTGCAAGAACCAAATATGGAATCAATATACCCAAACCAGAACCTTTGCCAGAAAATGAACTGAAGAACTCTTTTTTCAAATTACAACCAGAACTTTTAAACAGCAAAATATTAAATTATGACACTAATTCTATTGAAAAATCTTTTATCAGCCAACAAAAAAATTTAGAAATGAATGAAAAAATTGAAATTTTGAATAATGAAGAAGAAAAAATTGAAGATTCATGCGTTCCGGAATTTTTGCTGCAAAATGTGTTTTTGGCTAATCAAGAAATGAAGAATTTTTTCAGGGTAGGGAAACCACAATTAATGAAATCAAATAGGAATTTCAAAAGCCAGATTGGAATGAGAAATCCATATAAAACGAAATCTAATTTTGCAAGCACATTTGGTGGCAATTTTATGAAATCTCTTTGAAATTTTTAATTATATCTTATTAATTTGAAATTTTTTTTTTAAAGAATTTCAAGAATTATAAACAAAAAAAAAGGGTTGTTAAAAAAGTTTTTTATTTT
>JFJP01007939.1_pt1 | contig 14651 bp, 15 predicted proteins | sample 431651 | NCBI WGS metagenome assembly JFJP01 (sample SAMN02602958, study PRJNA72255) | Microbial mat metagenome, whole genome shotgun sequencing project. | biome: fresh water; feature: sink hole; material: water; isolation source: purple microbial (photo- and chemosynthetic) mats found in...
TCGGCGGTGTGTTTTTCGATGATTTCTCGGAACTGGGGCCAGATCAAAGCCTGGCCATGATGCAGTCGGTTGGGAATGCCTTCTTGCAGGCTTACCTGCCCATTGTGGCGCGCCGCAAAGACACCCCGTATGGCCAACGTGAGCGCGATTTTCAACTGTACCGGCGTGGCCGCTACGTCGAATTCAACCTGGTGTGGGACCGGGGCACACACTTTGGGTTGCAGTCGGGCGGGCGCACCGAGTCGATCTTGCTGTCGATGCCACCGCTGGTCAGCTGGGCCTACCAGCAGGTGCCAGCGCCCGGCACGCCCGAGGCCGATCTGTACAGCAAGTTTCTGGTTCGCAAGGACTGGGTTTGATGGCGGGTGCTACGCTGCGGCGCGTGGGTGTGATGGGCGGCGCGTTTGACCCCCCCCATCTGGCGCACCAGGCGCTGGCGCAAGCCGCCTGTGAGCAGCTTCAACTCGATGAACTACGGCTGGTGCCGACCGGCCAGGCCTGGCACAAGCCGCGTGCGCTGACCCCCGCGCAGCATCGGCTGGCCATGGTGCAACTGGCTTTTGCCGAGATGCCCCAAGTGACGGTGGACCAGCGAGAAACCCAGCGCCATGGCCCGAGCTACACCATCGACACTTTGCGCGAACTGGCTGACAGCCTGCCGCGTGCACAGTTGTTTCTGATCATCGGTGCCGATCAGGCGCGGGCGCTGACAAGCTGGAAGCGGTGGCAGGATATTCTTCAGACTGCTACAATTTGCGTAGCTGATCGCGCAAGTACAATAAGGGCTGGAAGCCAATTTGATGCTGAAGCTTCAAGCCAGACCGCGTTTTGGCACCTGAACATGCCGGCCCTGGACATCAGTGCCACCGACATCCGCCACCGAATTTCTGCCAACATGAGCGTCAGCACACTGGTGTGCGAGCCCGTTGCGCGTTATATTGCCGCCCACCACCTCTACCAAACTGTTTGATGACTACCAAAACCACCGCCAAAGCCACCACCAAAGCCGAGACAAAACCTGTCGCCAAGACCACTGCCCGGGTGATTGCCACCAAGACCGATGGCAAAAAAGACATACAAAAGCTGCAGCGCGCCATCGTCGATGGCCTCGAAGATGTCAAGGCGCAAGAGATTGTGGTGTTTGATACCGAGCATTTGTCACCGTTGTTTGATCGGGTGATTGTGGCCTCGGGCACCTCCAACCGGCAGACCAAGGCGCTGGCAGCGAGTGTGGTGGATGCCGTGCGCGAGGCCGGTTTTGGCAAGCCCCGGGTTGAGGGTGAGGCCAATGGCGAGTGGATCATTGTGGATTGCGGCGCGGCGGTGGTGCATGTGATGCAACCCACGTTTCGCTCGTATTACAACCTTGAAGAACTGTGGGGCGACAAGCCGGTGCGCCTGAAACTTGGCGCGGCCAAACCCGCCCAGCCCAGCGAGACCAAACCCGGCGCGGCTACCAAGGAGGTCACCAAGCCGACGGCCAGCTTGCGCCGCTCCAGTGCCGCTAAAAAGGGCGTTGAGGAAGCTTTCCCATCCAGGGCGCAGCTCAAAAAAGCCACGGACGCCAAAGCCACTGCCGCAAAAAAAGTAGCTGCTAGCGCAATACCCAAAAGGGCTGCAGACCCATTTGATGCAGAAAAGCCGGGCAAACCCCGAATCAAGACGCTGGTGGTCAATGCGCCCGCCAAACCCGCTGCCAAGAAGCCAGCAGTCAACAAAGCAGCCGCCAGGCCAGGTGTCAAAACGGCCGGTAAAGCTGCTGCCTCGTCAACGGCTACCAGGCCGAGCGCCAAGGCAGTTCGTAAAACCGCTGCCTCGTCAACGGCCGCCAAGAAGACCGCGCCGCGCAAAGCCTGACCTGTGCGCCTGCTGATTGTTGCGGTCGGCCAGCGTGTGCCGGACTGGGCCCAAACCGCCTGGGACGACTACGCCAAACGCTTTCCGTTTGAGATCAAGCTTGAGCTCAAGGCCGTCAAAACCGAGCCGCGGGCCTCGAAATCGCTCGAAACCCTGTTGGCCGCAGAGCGCGCCCGTATTGAGGCGGCCATTCCGGCGGCCATTCCGAAAGGCTGCCGCGTGGTGGCGCTGGACGAGCGTGGCAGCGCATTAACCACCCTGGCGCTGGCTGCCAGGCTGCAAGGCTGGCAGTTGTCGGGCGACGATTTGGCGCTGGTGATTGGTGGACCCGATGGCCTGGAGCCGGCGTTTCGGCAGGCGGCGCATGAGCGCATTCGCCTGTCAGACCTGACGCTGCCGCACGCCATGGTGCGTGTGTTGCTGATAGAGCAGCTCTACCGCGCCTGGTCCATCAATGCCAACCACCCCTACCACCGTGAGTAACGCCATGTCCAGATCATCCGTGTCGTTGTTGCTTGACCTTGTTGTGTTCGACAGCCGCCTTGATCACCGTGCGTCATAAGGACTGGCTTTGAACGCTTTTGTTTACCTGGCCTCACAGAGCCCGCGCCGACGCCAGTTGCTGGAGCAACTGGGCGTGGGTTTCGAGTTGTTGTTGCCCGATCCGGATGAAGATGCAGAGGCGCTGGAGCTGGCCCTGCCCAACGAACCACCGGCAAAGTATGTGCAGCGGGTGACACAGCTCAAGCTCAACGCTGCACTGGCACGGCGCAAACGACGGGGTTTGCCCGCTGCGCCGGTGTTGTGTTCAGACACCACGGTGGCGCTGCGGCGCGTCATTTTTGGCAAACCAGTGGATGCCAGCGATGCGGTGCGCTTGTTGCAGGGCTTGTCGGGTCAAACCCATACGGTTTTGACAGCTGTGGCCATCGGCACCGAGCGCAAGCGCGCAGCCGATGTGTCGCGTTCACGGGTCACGTTTTCGCCCCTGAGCTCAGCCCAGATCAAGGCCTATGTCGCCAGTGGTGAGCCGTTTGGCAAAGCCGGGGCATACGGCGTGCAGGGCCGAGCGGCCGGGTACATCAGCAAAATCAGCGGCAGTTATTCAGGCATCATGGGGCTGCCGCTGTTTGAAACCGCGCAGATTTTGCGTTTGTTCGGTGTCAGGGTATAAATTCACCAAGGTGTTCAAGTCATGTCCATGCAAGAAGATATTCTGATCAACTGGTCGCCCCAGGAAACCCGCGTTGCCGTGGTGGAAAACGGTGTGTTGCAAGAACTGCATGTAGAGCGTACCTTGGAGCGCGGCCTGATGGGCAATGTTTATCTGGGCAAAGTGGCACGCGTGCTACCGGGCATGCAGTCGGCGTTTATCGACATTGGCTTGGAGCGCGCGGCGTTTTTGCATGTGGCTGATGTCTGGCACCCGCCGGCGGAGGGCGAAACCCTGTCTGCCGCGCGCAGTGCAGCAACTTTGACACCCATTGAAAAACAAGTATTTGAAGGCCAGAGCCTGATGGTGCAGGTGATCAAGGACCCGATTGGCACCAAAGGTGCCCGCCTTTCCACCCAAATCAGCATTGCCGGACGGATGCTGGTTTTTCTGCCGCAGGACGACCATATTGGTGTGTCGCAAAAGATTGCGACGGCACAACGTGACGAATTGCGTCGGCGTATGCAGCAGTTGGTGGGTGACCAGGGAGGCGGCTTTATTTTGCGAACCAATGGTGAGGATGCGTCTGACAAGGAGTTGTCGGATGACATTGACTATCTGCGCAAGGCCTGGAGGCGTCTTCGCGAAGCGGCCGCGCACACACCGGCGGCATCGCTGTTGCATCAGGACCTGAACCTGCTGCAACGGGTGTTGCGTGATCTGGCGAGTGATCTGACCCAGTCGATCAAGGTCGATTCGCTCGAGCAGTTCGAAAACTTGCGGGCCTTCGGTCACGAGTTCATGCCGGCCGCAGCGCAGAAATTACAGCATTACAAAGGTGAACGTCCGATTTTTGACCTGTTTGCCATCGACGAGGAAATTGCCAAGGCATTGGGCCGCCGTGTCGAGCTCAAATCGGGTGGTTACCTGATTGTGGATCAGACCGAGGCCTTGACCACGGTGGATGTCAATACCGGCGGCTTTGTCGGTGCCCGCAATTTTGATGACACCATTTTCAAGACCAACCTGGAGGCGGCACAGGCCATTGCCCGGCAACTGCGATTGCGCAATCTGGGTGGCATCATCATTGCCGATTTCATCGACATGGTGCGGGAAGACCACCGCGAGGCGGTGTTGGCAGAAATCCGCAAACAGCTCGCACGTGACCGTGTGAAGACCATGTGTGGTGGTTTTTCGCAACTGGGGCTGGTGGAGATGACACGCAAGCGCACCCGCGAATCATTGGCGCATATGTTGTGTGAACCCTGCCCCTTGTGCGATGCCAAAGGCATTGTGAAAACCGCGCGCAGTGTGGTCTATGACATTTTTCGCGAAATTTTGCGTGAGTCGCGCCAGTTCAACCCGCGTGAATTCCGCGTGGTGGCATCTCCCACGGTGATCGAATTGTTTCTGGACGAGGAGAGCCAGCACTTGGCAGGCCTTTGCGAGTTCATTGGCAAGCCGGTATCGCTGCAAAGTGAGAGTGCCATGGGGCAGGAACAGTACGACATTGTGCTGATGTAAGCAGGCGGGCGTTTGATGACTGCCGCTTGCGCCAATGCCGCGCCCATCGCCGTCCTGGTTTATCACCAGATTGCCCCGCCTCCCCCCAAGGGTGCACCATTCAGAAGCCTTTATGTCGCACCTGAGGCGTTTTCCCGGCAAATGAGATTTTTCAGCTTGCTGGGTTATCGCGGTCTTTCGATGTCTGAATTGCTGCCGTACTTGCGAGGTGAAAAGACGGGCAGGGTGGTCGGCATCACTTTTGACGATGGTTACCTGAATAATTTGACCCACGCCTTGCCGGTGCTACGGCGACACGGGTTTTCATCGACCTGTTATGCGGTCAGTCAGCGACTGGGGCAGACCAATCTGTGGGATGGGCCACATGGCGTGGCCCAAACACCCTTGATGGATGTCCACCAACTGCGATTGTGGTTGGGCGCGGGCCAGGAGCTTGGAGCCCATACGCGCCACCATGTTCACTTGCCAGAACTGGCGCTGGCGGCCAGTCTGGAAGAGTTGGCGCTGGGGAAAGCAGAGCTTGAAGCGGTTGCGCCAGGCCTGGTTGAGCATTTTTGTTATCCCTATGGTGAATACACCGATGTCCATGTCGCACAAACCCAGCAGGCCGGTTTTGCCACCGCCACGACCACCCGGCGCGGACGGTGTCATGCCGGGCAGGACCTGTTGCAACTCAGCCGAGTGCCAGTGGTACGTTCGACGACCTTGCCTGTGCTGTGGCTGAAAGTGTTTACCAGCTATGAAGACCGCCGAAGCGTTTGATTTGGCGGACCGGCCGGCACCTGACCGGCGCCTGCGCATCGCTGTGCTGAATCGCCAGTTTTCAGGCACTGGCGGAGGCGCTGAGCGTTATTCGATGGCGCTGGTGGAGCATCTTGCGCCGCGGCATGAGATTCATGTGTTCGCGCAGCAGATTGACCACCAATGGCCCGGTGTGACCTATCACCAGGTGTCGCAGGTGGTCAGGCGTCCGCGCTGGCTGAATCAGCTTTGGTACGCCACCGCCACCTGGTGGGCCACCCGACGGGGTTTTGATGTGGTGCATTCGCACGAAAACACCTGGCATGGCAACGTGCAAACCGTTCACGTGTTACCAGTGAAGTACAACCTGTTTCATGGTCAAAGGGGTTGGTCACTGGGCATGCGCCGGCTCAAGGTGCTGACCAGCCCGCGTTTGCTGACATACCTTGGGCTGGAGCAGTGGCGGATGTCAATGGCCAAACCCCGAGCCATCGTCGTGACTTCCCGTAGTTTGCTTGGACAAATCGCCCATGCATATCCGGCGTGCCGTACCGCTGTGCATGTGATTACGCCAGGCGTAGCGCAGGTAACCGGTCTGGCAGGCGCGTCCTGCCAGGTGGCGGCTCGGCGGTGCCTGGGTTTGCCGGCGCAGGGGCCTTGTGTTCTGTTTGTTGCCAATGACTATCGCAAGAAGGGTTTGGCAACGTTGATCAATGCGCTGACCCTCAAGGCCAGGCCGAAGCCGCCGGGCTCAGTCAGCGCATTTATTTTTTGGGTTCACGCAAGGACATGGACGATGTGTATGCCGCCGCAGACTGTCTGGCCCATCCAACACGGGAGGACACCTTTGCCATGGTGGTTCTCGAGGCCATGGCGCACGGCTTGCCGGTGCTGGTTAGTCAGCAGCAATACTGTGGCATTGCAGGTTTGCTCACCCATGAGTGTGACGCACTGCTGCTACAGGATCCGTCCGACGCTGAGGCCCTGGCGCAGGCGCTGAATCGGCTGATTGATGAGCCAGCGTTACGCCAGCGTTTGAGTGTCGCCGCTACCGAGTTCGCCAGAGCCTACCTTTGGGAGGCGTTAGCCAGACAGCAGGAAGCAATTTATGCAGAGCTGTGCAAGCCCAGCCGGTAAAGCCGCGCGTAAAGACCGTCGCGTTGCATGAGTTCGGTATGGTTCCCGATTTCGGCAATTTTTCCATGCTCAAGGACGACGATCCGGTCGGCATGGTGCACCGTGGAGAGACGGTGTGCGATCACCAGCGTGGTGCGACCTTTCATCAAATGCTCCAGAGCCTCCTGCACGGTACGTTCTGATTCAGTGTCAAGTGCCGAAGTAGCTTCATCCAGAATCAGGATCGGTGCATCCTTGTATAGAGCTCTTGCGATGGCCAGGCGCTGGCGTTGTCCGCCAGACAGTTGGGTTGCGTTGTGACCGACCAGGGTGTCGATACCGTGGGGAAGGAACTGTGTAAACGCGGCCAGGTTGGCTGAATTCAGGCATTCCAGAATCTTCGCCCGATCCACCGGCAAGCCCAACGCCACATTGGCTGCCACGCTGTCGTTGAGCATTACCACCTGCTGACTGACCAAAGAGAACTGCGCCCGCAACGACGGTAGCTGCCACTCGCGCAACTCGTGACCATCCAGATTAACGTGACCATGATCGATCTCTACAAAACGTGTCAGGACATTCACCAGACTGGTTTTGCCCGAGCCTGATGCACCCACTAGCGCGACGGTCTCGCCCGGCAGGACCGTCAGTGTTTCAATATCCAAAGCGGGTGTTGTGGCTGTAGGGTAGCGCACACGCAGTCCGGCAATAAAAATGTGCCCGGTAGCCCGTTTCATCGTGAAGGTGCCAGTTGTTTCGTCTGGTATTGATTCGATCAGCGCCAGTCCACGCTCGAGCGACACCAGGCCACGGGTAATCGGACTGGATACTTCTGACAACTGGCGCACCGGAGCAATGATCATCAGCATGGCAGTCACAAAAGCGACAAAACCACCCACTGAGGTGCCGCTACTGGCGCTTTGCACCAGCGCCACCGAGATCACAGCGGACAGTGCCACGGCGGCCAGCATTTGGGTCATTGGGGTCATGGCGGCACCTGCCACGGTGGATTTCATGGCCAGATGGCGTAGTGACTCACTCAAGCTCTCAAATCGATCCGCCTGTAGAACCTGAGCACCATACAGCCGCACGTCCCGGTGGGCCAATACGTTCTCTTCGACGACATACGCCAGTTGATCGGTGGCCTCCTGGTTAGCCTGGGTGAGTCGGTGCAAACGGCGGGTCAACACCCGCATCACCCAGGCAACCGCTGGAAAAATGGCCGCCACAATCAGTGTCAGCTTCCAGTTCAGGTAAAACAGATAGCCGGTCAGCGCCAGTAGCGTCAAGCCATTGCGCGCCAGGCTCAATAAGGCATTGATCAGCATGGTGGAACCGTTTTGGACTTCAAACACCACGGTGTTGGACAGGGTGCTGGAGCTTTGGTCTGAAAAAAGCCTCAAGTCAGCCTGCAGGATTTTGCTGAACATGGCCCGGCGCATGATTTGCAAGCCATGGTGCGTGATACGCGTTAAACCGATTTGTGAGGTGTAGCCGGCCAGGCCTCGCACACCAAATAGAAGCAACAATGAGACCGGCACCATCCAGATGGGTAGCTCACCCTGCTGAAAACCCTTGTCCAGCAAGGGCTTGAGCAGTGCAGGAATCATCGGTTCCGTGGCTGCGCCCACTACCGCGCTGACCGCAACCAGTATCCAGGTGCCCCTCAGAGCGCCAAAATAAGGCAGCAAGTGCCTGATACGCTGCCAGATGCTGGAATTGGGTAGCTGCCAGGCAGGCCCTGAATGGATCGGAGTAGTTGTCACGCAGTGGCCCTTGGCATGGGATTTCGATGGCCAGAGTTGGTTTGGATTCCCAAGGCCATCAGAAGTCCGAGTGCAACGCAAAAATAGTCGCCAACCAGGGCATCGTACAAGGTGGAGTTAAACAAGCAGGCGACAGCGGCCGCAGCTAGCAGCGACAGCGTGGCACGCATGACCGGCGGCACAAAGCTCATCGCATCCTGCGCTGCAGCCGCAAAAATAGCCAACAGCAACAGAACACCCAACACGCCGAGTTCAACACCCCACAGCAGGTATTCCTGGTGCGGATTGCTCGCGTTGCCCTCACCGAACACTTTTTGCGCAGAAGGCCCTTCCAGACGCTTGATGGTGACAGTCCAGCTACCCACACCGTGGCCGGTCACGGGGTTCGCTGCGATGGCTTCCAGCGAACGTTTCCAGGCGTTCAGACGAAAACCGGAGGAACTTTCACTGCTGCCTTGCTGCGCATAATTTTGACTCTCTGACACCATCGAGGTCAGCCGTTGACTGACTTTGTTGGACCCAAAGTAGGCGACCATCAAAATCATCAGCGGCACCAGCAGTGCAGCCAACAGGCGCAATTTCTTTGGGATGGCCCATACGACCGCCATGGTGATCATGGTCAATGTCACGGTATAACCAGTGCGCCCGTCCAGCAAAAACAGGGTGTTTGTGGCCGCCATCACGGCCAGCAGGATGCCAAGATGCCGCAATCGCGGCCATAGCGGGCGTAGGTGCCACGCAATGGCTGCACTGGTCGCGAACAGGATCGATTGATCCAGATAGGTCGAGTAAACCACGTATTTGTATTGCGGCACAGTTTCCCAGGCGCTGCTCGCCCACGGAATATGCCAACCTGCCACCATGGCCCAGGAACTCGCCAGAAACAGTGCCTGCCCCAGCAAAAAGATAAAAACCCCGAGCCGAGCTTCGCGCTCAGACCGAATCAGACCGATCAGTATCAGCACCTCAAGCAATTTGCTGTGCTTGACGAATGCCAATAGTGCAATGTCGGGCGCTGCAGCGCTCCAGGACAAGCTAGCGGCAAACAGCATAACCGACATCAACACGGTGTAGTTCGACCAAAGGCTTGATGCTGGTTTGTCTTTGTTGCTGTTGAACAGTTGGAATGTCAAAAAGAACATGCCTGTCACAAACAACAACACTTTGGCAAGACTGATCCAAGCCATCGGCAGGCTGACCGAAAAGGCCGCAAAACAGATCACCAACAGCCTGATATTGGGAAAAATGCGCATCAGAGACGGAGAAAGAATCATGGGCTCAAGCAAGCTTGCTGGGGTTGCGAGGTGTTTTTGGGCAGAAAGGTATTATGTCGGCAAGTTTTTCAACGGTTTTTCAGCTACATGCGCCTTTCCGCCATCGTGATCACTCGCAATGAACAGTCCAATATTTTGGATTGTCTAAGGTCGATTGACTTTGCGGACGAAGTTATCGTGGTTGACAACGCCAGCACGGACCAAACGGCTGAGCTGGCAGCACAGTGTGGTGCAATCGTTCAAGTGTTGCCGGATTGGCCGGGTTTTGGCCCGCAAAAAAACCGGGCGCTCGCACTGGCAAGCGGTGACTGGGTGTTGTCATTGGATGCTGATGAGCGCATGACACCGGCACTGCGCGCCGAAGTATTGCGTGCAGTTGATCTGCCCGGCGAAGCTGTTGCCTTCAGTATTCCAAGGCGATCGAGTTATTGTGGTCAATTCATCCACCATTCGGGCTGGAGCCCTGACAGGGTATTGCGTTTGTTTCGCCGCGGACAGGCAAGGTTTTCTGATGATCTGGTGCATGAAAAGTTGATTGCCAACGGACCGACGGGTGACTTGTCCGAACGTTTGCTTCATCTGAGCTTCCCGGACTTTGAGTCGGTGCTAGACAAGGTCAACCGCTATTCCACTGCGGGTGCGCAGGCCTTGGCTGTTCGAGGGGACAAGGCCAGTATGTTCGGTGCGGTGGGTCATGGGCTGTGGGCGTTTTTTCGCACCTACGTTCTGCAACGCGGCTTTTTGGACGGACAACTCGGGCTCGCTCTGGCAATCTCTAATGCAGAGGGTACCTATTACCGCTATGCCAAACGCTGGTTGCAGAGCCTCGGTCAGACCCGTCAATAGTTATGGATACAGACATCCACACATCATTTGTTGTGTTGACATACAACCGGGTAGATGCCCTGCTACAGGTTTTGAAAGGTTTGGCGCGACAATGCCATCCGGGCCACGAGGTCATCATTGCGGACGATGGCTCTTCAAGGAAAAGCATTGATTCATTGATGACAGATCTGCCAAGATTTTCTTGCCCTATCAAACATGTCTGGCACCCCGACACCGGGTTTACTGCTTCCAGAGCCCGAAACTTGGGAGCCATCAACAGCACTGGCAACTACCTAGTGTTTTTGGACGGAGACTGTATTCCGAACCCCAGCTTTGTGGAGGCCCATGAGGCGCTGGCGGGTATCGGGCATTTCGTTAATGGCAGTCGAGTCCTTCTGAGTGAAAAGTTAACCCGCCGAGTTGTCACGGATGAGGTTGCGATCATGGATGCAACGATGAGCGACTGGATTCGATGGCGTCTAGGTGGTGACGTTAACAAACTGGCACACTTGCTCTATTGGCCCTCTGCACCTATGCGACGGGAACGGCGGTTTCTCTGGGAAAAAATAAGAAGTTGTAATTTTGCCGTATGGAAGAACGACTTTCTGAAAATCAATGGATTCGATGAGACTTTTGAAGGCTGGGGGCATGAAGATGCAGACTTGGTGCTGCGGCTACACAACGCTGGTCTTCAGCGAATCAACGGGCATTGCTGCACAGAGGTTTATCATCTATGGCACTGTCAGCATAGCCGCAGCTCAGAAGGTGTCAATTACCAACGAGTTTTGAGCCGCATAGAGTCCGGAATACTCATTGCATCTAAAGGTGCCACGGATGTGCACAGCGGCAATAGTGACGTTGTTATCACTGCACTGAACTGATGGGTGCCACTTACTGGTTGAGATGATGTTACGTTTAATTATTAGTTTTTGTTTTCTGATTGGCTTGATGGGACTACCGACTCTGTCCGTGGCACAGTTTCGTGTGGATGTGTCTGGCATTGGTTTAACCCAGGTGCCCATCAGCATTGTCGAATTTCGTGGTCAGTCTGCAAATCAAAAAAACGCACCCGTTGGCGCGATGGATGATGCATCGCTTCCCAATTTTTCCAATTTTCGTCAAGCTGGCTCGGATGTTCTGGTGCTCGGTAGCGTCTCGGCGCTGGCTGATGGCAAATTTGATGTCCGCTTTCGCCTTTGGGATGTGGTCAAGGGTCAGGATCTTGGGGGTCAAAGCTATGCCGTCACAAGCGCCGATCTGCGCTTGGCCGCGCACCGCATTGCTGACTTTGTTTACGAAAAGTTGACTGGCGAGAAAGGGGCGTTTTCAACGCGAATTGCGTATGTCACCAAAGCTGCGCAGCGCTTCAAGTTGTGGGTTTCAGATGCTGACGGCGAAAATGCTCAGGCAGCCCTGACAAGTCCTGAGCCGATCATTTCTCCCGCTTGGTCACCCGATGGCAACCAGTTGGCATATGTGTCATTTGAATCGCGCAAGCCGGTGATTTATGTGCACAACGTCAGCACTGGCAAACGGCAACTGATCGCCAATTTCAAAGGCTCCAATAGCGCGCCGGCGTGGTCGCCTGACAACAGGACACTGGCTGTCACGTTGAGCCGGGAAGGCGGCTCACAGCTGTTTCTACTGAGTGCACTTGGCGGTGAACCAAAGCGACTGGTACAGTCCACCAGTATTGACACAGAGCCAGTGTTTTCACCGGATGGCCGAAATATTTATTTCGTCAGTGATCGTGGTGGTGCGCCACAAATCTACCGGATGTCTGCCGCCGGTCAAGGTGTTGAGCGGGTCACATTCACAGGCACTTACAACATTTCTCCGGCGCTAAGCTCGGACGGGCGCTGGATGGCTTACATTTCCCGAGTGGGTGGAGCATTCAAGCTTTACCTCATGGAGCTCGGCAGTGACAACCTTAGAGAGTTGACGACTTCTACAGCAGATGAAAGCCCTAGTTTTGCGCCAAATAGCAAATTAGTGATGTATGCCACCCAGGAGCAGGGGCGAGAGGCCTTGATGACAAGCACTCTGGACGGCAAAGTCAAAGCGCGCTTGAATAGTCAGAGCGGCGACATTCGTGAACCTGATTGGGGTCCTTTTTTTAAACCATAGTTGCAGGAGTTGTGTGGATGATTAAGTTTATTTTGGCGTGCTGCTTTGCAGTTTTTTTGGCCGGATGTAGCACCTCGGTTCCGTTGAGTGATGTTCCCGTGACTGACGGAACCGTCAAAGGTGTCTCCAACGGTGGTGCGGGCGCGACTACTGGGCCGGGGGCAGGAGCAACAGGTGTGGCTCAGGTTGACTTGAGCAAGGGTGGCAATCAGGCCAATGCAACGACGGGTCCCATTGTGATTTATTTTGACATTGACAGCTATGTCATCAAACCGGAGTTTCAACAAATCATTGCCAGCCAGGCCCGAGTCATCAAGAGCCAACCGGCCCGCAAGGTTGCGATAGAAGGGCACACCGACGAAACCGGCGGTCGTGAATATAACCTGGCTCTTGGGCAAAAGCGCGCTGAAGCCGTGGCAAGTGCGTTGGCGTTATTGGGAGTTCCACATAACCAGATGGAGGCGGTCAGCTTTGGAAAGGAGAAGCCTGCAGTTGTCGGTGGTGGTGAGGCAGCGTACTCCAGGAATCGTCGGGCTGAAATTCGCGCACTATGAGACGATCACGCCAGATGCAGATCAGGTGCTGCAAATTTTTTGCGATTGTGTTTGCCGGGCTTTTGCTAAGCACGGGAGCGCGAGCTGCGTTGTTTGAAGATGACGAAGCGCGAAAAGCCATTTTGGATTTGCGCCAACGTGTTGAAGCCATCCGAATAGATACCGACCAGATCAAGAAGTCCTCCACCGACGAGAGTTCGGGATCGGTGAAGAGTTTGCTCGATCTTCAGCGCCAGATCGAGCTATTGCGCGTTGAAATATCCGCGTTGCGTGGAACCAGCGAGCAGCTTTCAAGAGAACTGACAGAGATTCAAAAACAACAAAAAGACCAGTCGCAGCGCTTGACTGATCGGCTGAGCAAGCTTGAGCCTTCCAAGGTCAGTGTCGACGGTATTGAATTTTCGGCTGATCCCACGGAAAAACGGGACTATGAATCTGCACTATCTGTATTTAGAAAGGGCGACTTTGCGTTGGCGCAAAACCTTTTTGTTGGGTTTATTGGCCGTTTTCCAGGTAGCGGCTATACCGCTTCTGCACTGTTCTGGCTTGGCAATGCCCAATACGCAACGCGCGACTACAAGGAAGCCATCATCAATTTTCGAGCGCTGGTTGCGAGGAATCCTGGGCACATGCGCGCGCCTGAGGCAGTTTTGTCGATTGCCAATTGCCAAGTGGAACTGAAGGATTTGAAAGCTGCTCGTAAAAGCTTTGGCGACCTGATCAAGACCTATCCGAATACCGAAGCGGCTGGTGCGGCCAAAGAGCGATTGGCCGCATTGAAATAATGCACCGATTAGATGGCTAAAACCAATGTTGTGTCTGATCGACGATTTGGGGCTATTGACAGACTTTTTGGCATTGCTGGTTCGCAGAGAATAAAAAATGCCCATGTGGCCATTGTCGGTATTGGCGGCGTGGGTTCATGGGCGGCAGAGTCACTGGCCCGCAGTGGCGTTGGAAGGTTGACGCTAATTGATCTTGATCATGTCGCCGAGTCAAACATCAATCGACAAATACATGCGGTGCATGCAAGCCTTGGGCAGGCCAAAGTGCAGGCTATGCGTGATCGAATTCATGCATTTTTTCCTCAGTGTGACATTGAATGTATCGAAGAATTTGTCAGTCAGGCCAATTTTTTTTCGCTACTGTCTCGTAGCTTCGACGGGGTCATTGATGCATGTGATCAAGTTCGCGTCAAGGCTCAATTGGCGGCTTGGTCTTTACAAGCTGAGTCCGTCTTTGTCACATCGGGCGCAGCAGGCGGCAAGCGACATGCGCATTTGGTCAGCATTGAGGATATGGCGCAAGTTACGCACGATCCGCTTCTGTCCAAAGTTCGCTATCACTTGCGAAAGGAATTTGAAGTACCACGACAAAGCTCGAAGATCGGCGTTACCTGTGTTTTTAGTCGTGAGCAGGTCGCGCCGCCGGATGTTTCGTGTGGCATCGATGGAGATGGAAGCTTGAATTGTCACGGGTTCGGGTCCGTGGTGACAGTTACTGCGTCGTTCGGACTGTGCGCCGCGGGATTTGTCTTGAACCAATTGGCTTGTGCGGCGGAGAAATCGGCCAAATAATTGTTTATAATCTGCTGTTATAAACAATTCGCATTTGTATGCGAACGGGATGTTAGCTCAGTTGGTAGAGCAGCGGACTTTTAATCCGTTTGTCGTGGGTTCGACCCCCGCACATCCCACCAAAAACACCAATGAAA
>JFJP01027298.1_pt1 | contig 14649 bp, 14 predicted proteins | sample 431651 | NCBI WGS metagenome assembly JFJP01 (sample SAMN02602958, study PRJNA72255) | Microbial mat metagenome, whole genome shotgun sequencing project. | biome: fresh water; feature: sink hole; material: water; isolation source: purple microbial (photo- and chemosynthetic) mats found in...
CCGCTTCGAAACCCATTTTGCAAGATTCTTTTTTTCTTTGATAAATTTGCTAATTCCAACTTCCATTTCGAATATTCTTTTCTATTTTTTTGTAAATCAAATAAATCACTTCTTTTTTCTTTAGAAGTGCTTAATGTGCTTGTTGGGAGTTTAATTGGTTCAAGTTTTTTTTCATCGAATTCTTTCATTTGAGCTTTATGAAGATAGGAATCTTCTATTGTGGATAAAGTCTCAATTTTCTTTAAAAAACAGTTATTTTTTTCTTGAGGCAAAGCCAAAGAACTTAATTCTGTAAAGAATTGTGGGAAATTATTGAGAGTATAATCAAAACAATTATCATTAAAACGAGGCTTGGAACGGAAAATACAATTTTCTTTGGATTTGGTGGTGCCTGCTGATAATAAAGTCAGATTTTTATTGTCTAATTGTTCTTGTTTTTTCTCATAGTACTCGTATTTGTAATTTTTTGTGTTGTCTTGTAAGAAATTGTCAAGATGTTTCGCATCCCAGGTGCTTCCTGATAATTTCCCATTGGGGATTATGTATTTGAATTTTTCGTGAAGGGTTAAATCTAAAGGCTTTAATTTTTTAGGGTAGGATTGCATTAAATAAATTAAAAATTATTGGGTTTTGATTGATTTTCGTGGAATAGAACAATTTTATAAACAAAAAAAAATTTAAATCTTTAAAAATTCCAATTTATACCAATTTATGGCTGCTACAAGGTTTCTACGTTTTTTCTTTTGAAGTTAAGCATTATTCTTTTATAGACAACCTTTTCCGAATCTGAATGCCCAAAAGAAAAATGAAGTTCCTTCACAAAATATCCCGAAAAAATCTGGTGTTCGAGATCAATGCAAAGCTATGTTTGTTGAAGCTTTAAAGGAGACTCCCAAATTCTCCGATGGTTAAAAATACTCAAATAATCAATAGTTTCCTCAAGTTTTTTTTTAAGAAATTTACAAGGATTTGGCCGAAAACATTGAAAATGAAATTTTTTCGCTTTATAATTCTGATAGCAACAAACAATATCGAGATAAAGTAAATGCTATCAAAATGAAATTAAAAGTACTTTATTTTATTCTGAATCCTAATTATAATACATATTTTAAAAGGGTGCCAGAAACTTTGATGTTAGATCAGCTTTATTAGAAAAAAAGATCAATCCTAATCAATTAGTTCATTGTAATAATCCTTCAGAACTTCTCGAACAAACAATTGTCTCAAATACTATTCCAAAACAAGAAAATCCTACAAATTTTCAACCGAAAATAATCCCAACTCCAGCAAAACCTTTGAATAATACGAAAGCTAATCCCCCAATAAAACATCAAAATGTCCCCATGCCTAAGATCATTCAAAAAAATGAACCAGCTAATGAAACTATTCCACAACATCAAGAAGTCAAATTTCCTGATGAAACACTACAAATTCCTCAACCTTCTATCAAAGTTCAAAACCCTAAAAACTTATCACAAAAACTCAATGAAATAAAAAGACCACAAGAAAAAAATCCAGCTCCACAACATGATCTTCAACAAAAAGAAAAAGAGAAAGTGAAAAATCAAGTGCTATCTCCTCCAAAGATTCATCAGGAAGCACTACAGTATCCACCACAAAGATCAAATGAAATTGAAAAGCACAAAGAAGTTAAAAAACCGAAAGAAAACCTAAAGATTCATGAAAAACAACAAATAATTTCTTTTGATCGAATAAAGAATACCAAAGAAGAAATCAAGAGACAAGAGGAGCAGATTTTCGATGAAAAAAAGGTGAAACTTAATGAAATAAACTATGAGAAAGAGAAAAATGTTGAAGATTTCGAAAACAATCCGGAGGAAAATGAACAAATAAATATGAATGATATGTAAAATTCGAGATTTTAAAGAGATTAATAATGATATAATTTAGGGAAAATGAACTTTTGGAGTTCGAGAAAATGAGAGAAAATATAAAGAAGCATGAAAATGATGAGATAAACCCTGATGATGAGGATGAATTTGTCAATGAAGATGCTGTTTATTTCCCCAATGAAGACATTGAAAATAATAAGGAGGAAAGTAATGAAAACGCGAATTTAAATGTCGATATCAATGAAAACGAAAGTCCCAATGAAAATAATTATGAAAATAGCGAAAATAATGAAAACAACGAAAATTACGAAAATAATGAAAATAATCAGAATTTTGAAAACGAGCAAAATGATGAAAATAGTGAAAATAATCAAAATTATGAAATAAACCAAGAAAACAAAGAAAATCAGCAAAATTTAGAATTTGAAAATAATTACAAAGAAAAATCCGATTCTGAAGAAAATCCTAACAATATTGAAATCGATGATGATTCCGAGCAAAAGCCATTTTTTGTAGAAGAACCACTCAATGTGAATTCTGTAGAGCCTTTATTTGAGAATGATGAGAAAAATGAAAATAATGAAGAATCTTCGAATCAGGCAGTCCATGGGTCCAAAGAAGGATATAACGCTTCAGATGAAATGCCAGCTTCTAAAGAAAATCAAGATGATTCCTCAAATAAAAATGAAGAAGATATTATTAGAGAAGATGAGAAAAAAAATGAGGTGGTTTTTAGGAGCGAAGAAGATGAAGAAAAAGAGAAGATGGAATTTCGAAAAGTGCATTCTTCTCAAAAAGCAGTGAAAGTCGTAGAAAAAGAGAAGGAAATGAGAAATGAATCAACTGATCAACATTTTATTAAGGTTTTGCAATTAGAAATGGATTTAGTCACAGGTTTTATATTTAAAAAAATAAATTTTTCCTTTGATTTTTTTTTAATAAAAATTACAATTTTAAAGAATTTAATTAATTTTTTGATAATTTCTGAAGAAAAACAAAAATTTCAAAGTGCAATAGCTCAGATCGACTTGTTGAAAACCGAGAATTCTCGATTGAAAGGACAATTGGATGAAAGTTTGCTGCATTTGGCTCATAAGGAAGATATTGAAGCAATAAAGCGAAACAGTTTAGCCAAAGAGAAAGAATGCGAGGTTTTGAAGCAGGAATTAAATAACCATCAGAAGGAATTGAAGATCATGAAAGCCCATCTCAATAAAATGATCGAAGAAAATTCAAAATTTAAAGATGATTACATGAATTTCGTAAAAAAATCAGATTTATAAGAAATTGAATGTTTTTTTTTTTTAATAGAAAAATCTTTGTGATCAAGAAAAACACAGTTTAAAAAACGAATTAAATTCATTGAAAAATAACGGAAATGGTGATAAATTGATCGAAATTGAGACTTTGAAATCTTCCAATTATATTTTAGAGGAAAAAATGAAATTATTATCTCAAAAGCTAGAAATTTCTAAAAAAGATTGCTTGGAAAAAGAAAATCTCTTAAAGAAAATGGCGGCATTCAATAATCTCAATGAAAATGATTCACACCTTTTCCAAAACCTAACCTTGGAACTGCAAAAACATACAACAGCGGTCAATAATTTCACTCAAAATGATCAAATTCTTAAGAATCAACATCTATTTGAATATAAAAAAGAGACATTTAACGAGAAACCCTCATTAGAGTCCCCGAAAAAAACTGAACCAAAAGCAATTATTAAAGAAACTCCCAAAAAAGAACCAATAATTATTAAAACACCTGAAATAATTGCATTTTCGAATGAAAAACAAGAAATCAAATACGAAATTAAAGAAGAAATAAAGATAGAAAAACAGCAAGAAAATGTTCCAATAGAGACACTCATCAATGAATCTCCAAAAAAAAGCGTTGATTCCCCTCAAAGACAAGAATTTCAACAGTTACCCACTAAAAACGTCATTGAAGAACAAGGCCAAATGAAAAATGAGCATATTGAACCTCCACCACCACCACCACCAAAAAAAAAAAATGAAGACACTCTATTGCCAAAAAAAAATGTGAATCAGAATAAAAATTTCGCGCCAACCGCTTTCAATCACACCAAATTAGGTAATAAAGAATCTATTACTGTTTCTGCTCCAAAAATTATAGAACAAAAGAAGCTTGTTTCAAGTAAACATTTTTTTTATTCAAAATTTCTTTCGACTACTTTTTCATTATTTTAATGAATTTTCTTTGAATTTTTGTTAAAAAAATCGAATAAAAAATAAAAAGAAGAAGAAACTAACAATAGTGAAGATTTTTTCAACAATTTATCAAATAATCCACAAAGTCTTCTCAATCTGTCTGAAAAACAAGATTCTCCCCAACATATGAGATCGGCTTTCATAAAGACAAACCTTCCCGAAATAAAAAATTCGCTAGCCCCGCAAAAGAATTTATCTGTTCCTCACCATGTTCATGTTGATAAAATTAAAGAGAAAGAAACCTTCAAAACAATAAACCCAAGTTAGTTTTACCAAAAAAATATCATTAATTAATTCAATAAAAAGATCTGTTTTCTGATGAAAAAGATGATTTTGCTCAATTAATTCAACCCCAAACACAAAAAAACTTTAATGAAAGAAAAGAAGTTGCTTATATACCTAAACAGTCTTCTAATAAGAATTTGAGTGTTTCAAATAATAGACAGATGAATCAACAAGGAGGGTCTTTAGTAAAAGGAGGAATAAATATGGAATCAACAACCAGCATTCATAGCACATTCACGGAGGGAGGAGATATTAAGAAAGGATCAGGGGTTAGAAAGGGTATTATTCCGAATAGTTTATTTGATTAAGAAAACAATTTAACAATTAAAATCAACTATTTTTTACAAATCAAATTAAAAACGATCATTTTTTTTTATAAATAAAATAAAGCGAAATTATCGGATTATTTCAATTGAGAGAAAGAACAAAAAAATATTAAAAGATAAGATTATTTTTTTAAATTTTTTTCTTTTTTCTTTTAAAAATAATTTTTTTTTTTTTTTAATTTTTTACATTTGCATCATCTAAAATAAAAGTTTTAAAAAGATTAATGATAAATAGTTCAAAAGTTCAAAAGTTTTGATGGAATTCAAAGACATAAAATTCGTAGAGGTTATTATTGTAGGATGTGGTCCTGCAGGATTATCCGCAGTCTACGCACTTCAAAAACTAAATTATACAGATTATTTATTGATTGATCAAGGCAAAGGTCTGGAAAAACGTGAAAAGTATGACAAGGAAGATGCTTTTCTTGGAGCAGGTGGTGCAGGTCTTTATTCTGATGGCAAATTTTCTTTTTATCCTTGTGGCACTAAAGTATGGGACCTTCCAAACAAAGATCAATTGGAAGAAAGTTATTCTTATTTAGAAAGAATTTATAAAGACAGCATCAATTTCACAATCCCCAAGTACAACAAGAAAAAATATGAGATGGATGATGGCAATGGCTCTTTCACTTTAAAAGAGTATCCTTCGTTCTATTTGTCTTTTAAGGAAAGAGTGCAGTTGATCAATAGTTTAACTTTTGAAAACAAAGATAAAACCAAAATTTTGATGAGAGAAAAAATCACTTCAATTAAAAAATTACCAACAGGCATTTATTTAGTTGTTATTCAAGGGGTTGAATCACAAATTAAAAGAAGTTTCTTTTGTAAGTATTTAATACTGGGTGGAGGAAAATATTTCCCATTAAATTTTGCTCAAATTTATAAGCATCCTCAAATTTTTAGAAGGTATGAATTTGGAAGCAGAGTTTTTGCTCCAAATCACACATTCACCTCTTTATTTACACAAAATTATCAGAAAAATAATCTTATAGATCCTAAATGGGTTTGTATATCAAAACTACCTCAGGTAGAATATAAAACCTTTTGTATGTGTGTTGATGGTGAGACAATTTTATGTCAATATAACGAAATAAGATCCTATTCAGGTCGTGCAGATTGTGATCCGACAGGAATTACTAATTTTGGTTTTAATGTTATTGTAAGAGATCAAAATCTTATCGATTTTAATAGAATTTTGGCCCATGATAACAATGAATATGAAATTACTGTAAGTGATGCTTTAGACGAAAAATTAGAGATATGTGAAAGGATTTATGGGGATAAAGCTGGTGTGTTGTTCAGAGAAGGATTAAATATGCTTATGAAGCAATTTGAAATAAATTCTGATGGTATTAAAATTTTAGGACCCACAATTGAAGGCTTGGGGCTTTATCCTCAAATTAATGCAGATTTGTCAATGGTTGAGGATGAAAATATGTTTGTTGTTGGAGATTCCACTGGAATTTTCAGAGGTATCATCCCATCACAACTGAGTGGAATATACGTTGCTTTAACTATTGTTTCCAAATTAAAAAAATAGGAAAAGTTTTTTTATGGTTTTTGATTTTGCTTTTTTTTAATTGTTTTTTTATAATTTTATGCTAAAACTTCTTCCATTTCCTTTGGAGTGAAATCAATCCATCCATGGTCCATATCGGTAAAAGTATCATACCAAACATATTCATCAATAGATTTCGTGACTTTAAAGTTCGTCTGCTCAGTGATAGCAAGTTTGATTTTGTCCAATTGTTCCTTGCACTTCTTCATGCCAATCTGTCTAAATCTCACATTCAGAAATCTTTGGAATCCTGGATTATCAGGATTCGAACAATTGGGCAAATTATTCCAAGACAAAGGCACAGGTGTTTGGAAAAGCTGAGTAAAATTCTTAGAAATTGTCAATAGGGCGTCGGATTCTTTATCTGTGATAAGTTCGACTTTTTCAGCAGATTTATGTGCAACTTTGATATGAAATTCGAAGTATTTGGGATATAATTTTGCTTCTTCATCTTCTACTGGCACTCCGAGATTTGAATTAGCATTCGCTTCGATTTTGACTCTAACAACATCAAAACCATTGGCAACGAAATAATTAGCATCAATATAAGCTTGCCTAATGACTTCGTTTTGATCGTTGGATCTAAAATAACGAGCTGATTGCAAAACCTTGACTGGACCTGGACCTCTGAAGATTAAAGTCAGAAAACACATTTTCATTTGATATTCGTGAACATCGCCCACTTTTTTCTCGTTAAATTCTTTGGCCAATTGCATAGCTTTTGCAATAAGAGAGGAGTTAGGGTTCAAAGGCAAAAGGAAAATGTGAATTTCATGTATGGCACCATAAGTCTGATTTGTAATGTTTGGATAGGTTTTAGAATATTGGACTTTGTCCAAAATATCGTATACAATTTTTTTTGGAGTTTGCTCGGTTTCCATTGCTTGTTTTGTTATATTTTATTGTTTATAATTCAATTATCTTTTTTTTAAATAAAATAAAAATAAATCAATTTTCTTATAAATGAATTGGTATTGAAGAAAATTTAGATTTTAAAATTTCAATTTTGATTTTTTTCATAAAATGCAATAAGGTAAAAAAACTTTTTTGTAAATATAAAAATAAAATTTACAAACATTTTTGAAATTTCCTCTTGATCGTTTGAACAATCTCCCTATAAACCAAAAAACTCACTAAATTAAGAATAAATGTTGATTCAAAACCTGGAGTTTTTTTCTAAATCATGCAATTTTCTTGTCCTTATTTCGTGATTCAACCCCAAAATGGTGGGATCAGTTTCCCTTAAACACTTCTCATCCAATATCTTAGTTTGTCTCAATAAATGTTTTGACTCTTTATACAATTGATCTAATTTCATCTCTGTGTATGAAACAAAAGAATCATCATTATCTCCTTCCCATTCTTTATTTTTACTATTTATTTTCATTCTTTAAAGTTTTTTTTGTTAAAAACTATTAATTACTTTTTCCCACTTTTATTATCATTCAACAAAGGATTTGGCTCATTTACAACAAATTTTGTTTTATATCTTGAAGAATAACACACTTCCATAGGTTTTGTGTTGAAAAAATTGGGTTCTAGTTTGAAATATGTTTTAAAATCCTTGACTTTTGAGCTTTTATAAGCAGTCAAAAGTCTTTTAACTTGATTATCGATGGATTTGACATTTTTATTTGAATAAGCACCATTTTCAAGTAATTGATCAGAATCATTTTTGATCACATACCAAAAAAGATCTTTTTGCAGACAATTTATTTGTCTACTATTCATATTTACAGCCCCCAAGCTCCCCTTCCTTTGTGTTAAAGACCTTTTAAAACCATTAGTATTTTTTATTTGTGATTTGTTTTCTTGGAAAGTGAGAAATTTTGTTGGGGGGGTTTTCTTTTCGACATTTTCATTTATTTGTAATTTCAATAAATTTACTTCTCCCATTTCTTTTTTTGGCAAAATTTTTCTTTCGTTAAACCCACTGACCACATTCAATAATGTGCCTCTCTTTCTGCCAGAAACGATAAGATTATTTAGTTCAGTCTCATTTTCATTGTTATTTTTTAGATTTATTAAAGGAGTCTGAGGAGTAGTAGGTGAAAATACACTATTCTTTCGAAAAAGAGAAGATCTGTTTGTTGTTACAGACTTTTTCTCATTTATTTTCTTCATAAATTTCTGCTTTAATCTCTCGAATAAAGGTCCCATCTTTGAAATCTGAGCCATTGCTTCCATATTATCAATTTCTTCTCTTCTTTTTAAAAGCAAATTGATAAAATCAAGTCTTTCTTGAACTGTGCGTAATTTTTTGATTCCTTGGTTGATGGTGTTTTTATCGTAGATATCTTTCACAGAGTTAAAGATCAAATTTAATTTAGAAGTAGATTCTGGGCTTTTTAGCTCGCTGGGAGTCCATTCTGATTTATTCACACGAATAGAACTCTTCATTAATGCATCAACTCTTAAATTGGAATGTTTCATTAAATTAATAATAAAATTTTAATTAATTATTCATGAAAAAAGCAAAGAATTGAATGTTTTAACTAATTATTAATTAATTATTCATGAAAAAAGCAAAGAATTGAATATTTTATAAATTCTAAAATTTAAAATAACAAAGAAATAATGAATAATAGTTTAAAAAAAAAGTTAAATAAGGTTTGCTTTCGAAAGAAACGCTTTGATCTCTCCTATTTCTTTCTGGTTAATCTTAACTTCTTTCCTTAAAATCTCGTTCTGAGATTCATATTTATTCACTTCCAGCTAAAAAAATTGATTTAAAACTTTATTCATTCAATAAAAATATTTACCTGTGTCAATAAATAATAATTCTCAATTTTCTCGATCTTTTCTTCAAGAATATTTGATTTATTTTCACTAAACTCAATTTTCCTTATCAATTTTACGTTTCCCTCATCTTTTATCCCAATTTCCATTGTTTTTCTTCCTTTATTTTCTGAATTTTCTATTTCATTATCATTTTGAATCACATTCCCCTCATTTTCTTTTTCAAAGCCTTTGATTTTCTCTTTTAATTTCTGGTTTTTTCCTTTCAATTTAGTATTAATTTCTTCTAATTCCAACATGTGATTTTTCTCATCTTCGTTCCAAAATCCAGAATCCATCATTTTGCTTTTGTTCAAATTATCGATTTTCACTCGTTTTTTCTCTAGTTTCTTTTTGGTTTTGTCTAATTCTTCTTCATATTTCTTTAATAAATCATCTGTAGTGGTCAAACGCCTTTGATTTGATTGGATTTCTTCTCGGAGAAAATTGATCTCAGTTTCTAAAGCATTGTTATTTTTAGTTTTATTGAAACGAGATCTCAATTCAGAAGTCTCGCATTTATACTTTTCTATTTCTTCTTTTGAATTTATTATGATATTTTCTTTGTTTTCTAGCTCTTTTTTCATTGTTTCTAACTCAAATTCATATTTTTTTATCGTAAATTCAAGTGTTTCTCTCTCTTTTTCTTTTGAATTCGTTAAAAGAGCTTTAATTAATTTCTGATTTTCCTGTTGCAAAACATTTATATCGTTTTCTTTGTTATTTAGGTCTTTTTTATATCCTTTTGTTTCATTTTCATGTTGTTTGGTGAGTTCCTTTATAAGGATTATTTGTTCTGATTTTGAATCATTAAGAGACTTCTTCAGTTCAGAATTTTCAGCCTTTTGTTTTTCTAAATCACCTTTTAAAAAATTGAAATTTCTTTCTAATTTTCTATGTTTTTGTTCGAATTCTTCGGAGTCGTTTATTTGTAATTTCAGTTCATTATTCACTGATTTATGGCTTTCTAATTCGACTTTCATCGAATTTAAGCTTTTTTCTCGATTTTCAAGCTCTTTTCTTGTTTTTTCAAGCTCATTTTCGTATTTTTTCAATAAATCCTCAGTAAAAACCAATCTTTTTTGTGTTTTCATGCTTTCTTGCTTTATATTCACGATTTCTTCTTCAAAAGAATGAAGACATTTCGCTTGGGCTATTAATTCTTTGTTTTCTTCTTTAGATTTCTCGAATTCCTTTTGAACAACCATAAGATTTTCTATTTTTATTTGTTTTTTTTCGAGATCGTCTTTTAATTTTTCGATTTCTAATTGATATTTTTTCAATAAATTTTCATCTTCATCAGATTTTATTCGAAGTTTTTCGATTTCTTCTTGGAGAATCTCTTGGTTTTGTGAATTTTTTATGAGATTTTTGAGGTTTCTATTCTCGGAATTAACTTTTTCGAGGTCTTTTCTTAAAGATTCTGAATTTTTATCAGATTCTGCTTGATTTTGCTTCATTAAATTTATTTCAGATTGAGCTTTTTCGAGATTAACTGAGAAATCTTCAAATGAATTCTCGTATTTATCGATTTTCTCTTTGAAATTCATCATTTCGGCCTTTTCTTTCATTATGTTCTCGATTTGTTTGGTTAATGAGTTCTTTTCTTGTTGTAATATGATGGATTTGCTTTCAAATTTTGATCTCTTGAGAATTAAATCTTTCTGATATATATAAATAAAATCATTTTATGTTACTTCGTTTTCAGATTGCTTTATTTTTTCGTGCAAAATTCTAATATTGTTGATATTTTCTTGATTTAAGGCTTTGTTTTCTTCATCAGACTTTGAAAAATTATTAAAATTAATAATAAATAATGATAAAATTCAATAAGAAAAATAAAAAATATCATTAATGATAAAATCAATAAATCATAAATAAAAAAAAATTATTAAAGAACATTTTGATGTTTTAAAAGAAGTTCAGAATATTTTTCTCTCAGCTCTTTTCTTTCATTTTGCTCTCTCTCAATTTCTAGAACAAGATTTTTATTCAGTGCTTCCAACGAACAAACTTTTTCTTCAATTTCCCATCCGTTCTTTTTAAATTCTTCGAAATTCTTGAGAACTTTTGAAATTTCCTCATTTTTTTCTGAAATTTTCCTCTTTAAAAATAAAATTTCTGATGTGGTGTGATTCAGCGATTTGAAGTTTTCAATGCTATTTATCAAAGAACATGCGATTTCATTGTTATTTTCTTTGGAATTCATCATTTTATTATAAACATTCGGGGATTGTTCTTTTAGAGGCGGCTTCTCATTTCTAATGAATTGGCTTGTAGATCCATTCGAAAAAGTCACATCATTGGAGAAATTTCGAAATGATTCATCAACAAGAGAAGTTGGTTCACTTAATTTAGAAGAAATTCCGCTTTGACTATTTATAAAATTAAATGATTTTTATTTTTAATGAAGAAAATTCATTTTTTTAAAAAAAAACTTCAGCATTTCTTTTTCATTGACTTCTGAAATAAACTCGAATTTCATCCGAATTGTCAGTTTCGCAGTTTTATCAGGGCATTTTTCCAATAAAAAATCTTCTTTTATCTCTAAAACAACTCATATAAACAAGAAAAGATGTCAATAAAAAACCATTCATTTGTTTGTTAATAAAATCTGCTAAGTTCAATGTACAAGTTCCTGCGATTTTCTTTGCTTTTGGAGTCAAAATTATCAAAGAAAAAGAAGTCTTTATGTTTAGAATTAAAGTAATAAACAAACGAAAATCAAATGAAAGGGACCTTTTTCTCAAGTAAAAGGGTGTTATTTTCATTATATTGAAAACAAGCGAACATTGATAATTCTTCATTAATAATGGATTCATTATATCTAGGGGAATGGATTATTTTATTCTTTGTCTCGATTTTCTGACTGCCTCTTTTCCATAAAATAACCATTTCTACAGGAAAAACTATGCATAATTTAACTTTTTCAATGTTAGCAGTTATAAGGAATTTTAAAGCTTTGGCTGGCTGGGTTGACATTTTTTGGTAAAATCCTAAAAAACAAACTGAAATTTATTTAAATTTTTTTTTTAAAATAACGAGAAAATCAAAAAATTAACAAAATTTTTATTCTTGAAAAAATTTTTATTTAATTTTTTTTCTTCCAATCTTTTAAAAATGAAATTTTTTATGATTTGTTTCCTTTTCCTTCTCGTTAACATTTTTTTCGCTTCTGCAAATGAAATCACTGTGTCAAAAGATTTGCTTGTTACTCCAAGAACACCATTATATCTCGGGATTTTTGCTCAAAATCCCAACAAAACCCAAAACAAAATTCTAAAATTCATCCTTGAAGAATTGCAATTTTTCCCTGATTCCCAACATTTATTTACAGAAACTCCATTAGATTTATTTTCAAATGAATACACTTTCCCAACAACCTTTCATATCACAACTCTATACATAGGAAACAATAAAAGCAAATTAGAAACAGAAAATTATCAAACATTTGTTGAAAACCAAAAATTCGTCATAAAATTAGATGCTATTGTGATCGTTCCAGACAAAATTATCACAGGAATCACGTTTCCTGATAGAGAAAGAATTTTAATTGAAAATAAATTCCCTCATGTGACCTTAATGACCAAGGATTGGACTGCTGTGGATAGCAATGATGTTATGACAGCTCTTTTTGATAATAATGGTCCTTTGAATCAATATTATTCAATTGATTTCTTTGAATCAAGTCAACCGTTCTTTGAGAAATTCAAGATGGAGATTAAGGGTGAAAATGTGGAGGTTTATGTGATTAAAAGTGCTCCTATTTTGAAATTAAAAGCACTCACAAAAAAAATTTACGAGCAAATAAAAAATAAAATAGAATGAAAAATTAATTAAATTCATTAAAAATTAAAAAAAATTTGATTATTATTATTATTTATTTATTATTTTTTAAAAAACCCAAATTTAACTAAAACTTAATTATTTTCCTTAAATTTTATCACCTAAAACAAGGAAGACTTCCAATCCCACAGGTTGATTCTTGTTAATATGGCTCATATATTCATTAAGAATCTCCTTTCTGATCTTTCTCTTTTCCTCTTCATCTTTCACCAAATTAAAGAACTTTTGGAACCCTTCAGTATCTAAATTTAAATTAAACTCCTCTTCTGTGTGGAAGTTATATGCATAAAACTGCGGCCAGCAAAGAATATTCTTAAATCCTGCATTTTCCATCATAGTTATCAGCAATTTTTTATCATTCAAATGGAAACTTGTCCTATCATTTGGCATTTCAACTTCATGTTTTTTAAAAATTATATTAGGAATTGTAAAGAATAAGGAGTTCTCTCGACTCGCCCAAACAGTAAAACCAGCTCTTCCTCCAGTTTTCAAAACTCTAAACGATTCTGCAAGCATTTTTTCTGGTTTTTCAACAATTTGCAACGACAGATTCGAAAAACACCTATCAAAAATTTCGTTTTTTAAATCCAAATCTTCATTATTCATTAAAGCGAAATTTACTTTGCTTTTTGGAAACTCGCTTTTCCAAGTTTTTTTTTGTTTTATATCAAAGCTACTTCCATCAAAATATTGCAAATTTCCTAAAAAGTTGGTTTCTATATATTCCATTCTTTTTGAAGCCAATGACAAAAGGTTTTCACAGATATCTGTTGCAAGATATTCACATTGTGGTTTTTTTAAAGAACATACTACAGATAAAGACTTGCCTCCCCCACAACTTAGTTCGAGAATGCGATCTGCAAGGTTTAATTTGAGGCTGACAATCAGAGAATATAGCATAGGCTGAGTATCATATTCGAAATATTGCGTATAACAAGAACCGAAACTTTGCCAATGATTTATGATGTCTGGGGTTTTTATCACCTTGGAATTAGATTCAGTCATTTTTATTAGATTTTTTTATAATCACTAATTTTTTTTGGAAAGTACAATAAAGAATTTTTTAAAAAAGATTTTTTTCTTTTAAATGAAAGTATTTTTTCAAATTTTATTGCATCCTTATTTCCAACCAATAACAAATAAAGCTTCGAGTCCCACCGGTTCATTGTTTTCTTTTAAATTTTTCATGAATGCCTCAATTATTTCTTTTGTTATTTTGTCTCTTTTCTCCTTAGAAAAACTCTCCAACATTTTTTTAGTATTTTTTGTGCAAAAAAGCTTTTCAAAATCTTCTTCCTTATCCATGTTGAAGGCGAAAAATTGATACCAACATAAAATATTTTTAAAACCTGCTGCTTTTGCCATAGTAATCAAAGTCTCTCTCTCTCCCAAATGAAAATTCGACCTTTCCTTTGGAAGTTCGATTCCGTTTTTTCTTAGAATCATTGGGATTGTAGTGAAAATATTTGAATTTTCTTTCCTTCCCCAAACCGTAAACCCTGCTTTTCCTCCATTTTTTAGAACTCGATGGGTTTCATTCAGCATGTTCACAGGATTCTCAACCAATTGTAAAGAAAGATTAGAAAAAACCACATCTAAACTCTCATTTTCTAAGCCAACGAGGTTTTCATTATCCAATAATTTGAAAGAAACCTTGCTATTTGGAAATTCTGCATTCCAGCTTTTTTTTTCAGATGAAAGAAAACAGCTTTGGTCCCAAAATTGCAAATTGCCATTCAAATTATTTTCAATGTACTCCATTCGTTTGGAAGCT
>JFJP01039063.1_pt1 | contig 14649 bp, 18 predicted proteins | sample 431651 | NCBI WGS metagenome assembly JFJP01 (sample SAMN02602958, study PRJNA72255) | Microbial mat metagenome, whole genome shotgun sequencing project. | biome: fresh water; feature: sink hole; material: water; isolation source: purple microbial (photo- and chemosynthetic) mats found in...
TATGAATCAGCTCCTGGTGTTATTTCTGCAATACCATCAAGTCATTTTGCAATATTTAGAGTATATTTATTCCCAAGTAATTTGATAAGAGTTCAATATGGTCAAGCTATTTATCAAACAATGGCTCAAGCCGTTGATGGAATATATAGTGAACAATTCACAACTGAAGACAATATAGCAACTAATGGTTTATTAAGAGCTTATATAATAGTTAAAAACGGAACAACAAGTTTTCTTGATTCAGATCATGTGAAGTTTGTTCCTGCTGATCGTTGGGGTGAAATGCCACTTGGTGGAACAGGATCAACTACTACACTTCAAGGTGCTTATAACAATTCAATTGAACCAGAAATTACAACCAACTCTACTCTTGGTGCTGTAAGTATTCAAAGGGGTTCAGCTGCGGATACTGATAATGTTCTTGAAATTAAAAATGGGTCTGGTGCTGTTACTGCATATATCAAAGGTAACGGAGCATCAAACTTAACCGCTAATGAAACTATTACTCTAACAGGTAATGTTACAGGTAGTGGAACTGGTTCGTTTGATACAACTATTGCTAATGATGTTGTTACTAATACTAAACTCGCAAATATGGGTGCAAACACGATCAAAGGTGCTGTGAGTGCTGGTGATCCCGTTGATCTTACTGCTACACAGGTTCGGACTATTCTCAATGTTGCTGATGGTGCTAATAATTATGTTCACCCAAATCATACTGGTGATGTTACTTCTACAGGTGATGGTGCTACTGTTATTGGTGATAATAAAGTTACACTTGCTAAAATGGCTGACGTTGCAACAGGGACTGTTTTCTATCGTAAAACTGCATCAACAGGTGATCCCGAAGTTCAAACTTTAGCAACACTGAAAACTGATTTAGGTTTAACAGGAACTAACAGTGGTGATCAGACTTCAATTGTTGGGATTACAGGAACTAAAGCTCAGTTCAATACTGCGGTTACTGATGGCGATATTTTGTATGTTGGCGATGTTACAACTAATGCCACCCATACAGGTGATGTTACTGGTGCTACTGCGTTGACTATAGCTGATAACGTCGTTTCAAATGCAAAACTTGCAAACATGGATACAACTACAATTAAAGGTAGAGTTACAGCAGGAACTGGCGACCCTGAAGATCTTACTGCAACTCAGGCAAGAACTGTTATGGATGTTTATTCTAAAACTGAGACCACCAATATAACAAACAGCAAGCAACCTTATCATGGTGTATATCACAATGGAACTAGCTACGAGTCTGATCTGATTTATAATGAGGTTACTGGCGAGTTATATTTCAGTGCACCAACAACTATATATGACCAAACAGGGGTTAAATACACTATTCCAACTACTACGATGTTTGATACAACAGGATTATCTAGCGGAATATATTTTGTCTCAATGAACTCAGCTGGTGTTATAAGTGGCTCAACTACTCCATGGAATCAACTAATTGAATCGCCTATTGCGCTAATCGTTCATAAAAATGGTGGACTCAGTAAAGGTTGGGATGAACGCCATAGGCATTATAGAAATGCCGCTGCAACAAATGCTGCTCATTATTCAGAAGGAACTATTCTAAGAACTAAACCAACAATTGCTGGATTTACTTTAAATGGTACTACTGATGCAGCTAATAGCTATTCGCTTAGCTCTGTAGTTGTTCAAGATGAAGATATCAGCATGATTACAAGAACTAAAACTGAAATCCAAACACTTTCGCAGATACAAGTTGATGCGGGAGGAGATATTGATTTTGTAAGTATTAATGCTCATGGTTATAATGTGGGAACTACATATCCAACAAAACAGGTAACAGCTGGTGGTGGAGGAATTGCTGAGATTACTCCTGTTGTAAATGGAACATATTTCAATATGTATTTGTTAGCAGGAACTTTCTTAGATGAATCTTATCGTTATTTCTTAGCATCTGGATATCAACAATGGAACAAAACAAGTTCAGGAAATACTCTCGCTCTATCTAATGCTATAAGTGCTCTAGCGGGTAATGACTGTCCTGTTTTCAAGAAATTAAATCTTCAGGAAGTTAATACATTCTTGAAATTAACATATTTTTTAAAATCGAGTAATACTCAAATTGGTAAAGCTCAATTAGTAAGTGTTCAGGAAATTACAGGAAATAGACAGCAGAATTTGTCAACCACTGTAACAGGCGCAACACCTGACTTACAATTGGTAACTGATACAGGGGCAACTACTACTAATATCATAACAACTGGTGGTTATATTGATGCTTCTCTAACAAGTGGTGATGTTGTTATTGGTGGTGGAGCTACTAAACTAACAAGTTTATCAAGAAGTGGAATTGATACACGAACAACTTTCCCGACCGTGTTGCTGACTCAGACTGGAACAGCAAAAGTATCAACCGATCTACCTGACTCAGCTACATGGAATAACGGTTGGTCGATGATGGAAGGTGTTACTGGTTGGGGTAACGGTGTCAACCGTGTTGAAGGATTCAAGTATGGTGGATCGCATAATCTACAGTTTGGATGGGGGTCAGTATCGGATGGTGCTCTTCAGTATCGTCATAGTGTTAACAATGCTTGGGGGGTCACTCGAACTATTTGGGACAACACTACGTTTGATCCAACAGCTAAGATGTCTACAGACGGTTCTAATTCAACATCTTTGGTTAGACTGACTGGGAATCTGTATCTTAATGGTTGTAATTTTACAGATCCTAGCGCAAATTATCGGACAATTGGGCTTGATACTCGAAATTCGTTAATATCCTTTGTTAATGGAGTTGTACTAGGATCTAACACCTATGTTAATTCCGCAGGTAACTCATGGGTTAGAAGCACAGACGGGCCTTGCAGTACACTTGAGTCTGGTGTCTATGGTTTATATTTAAACACAGCTGTGACTGGTGTTGTTGGGGTTGCGCCTTCTTGGGTGACTAGATTGCATGTTGATATGAATGGTATTATGTCTATAGGCGCAAACGGCGCACAAAATGCAAAAAATGTTCGTCTTGGCGAAAAACTCAGTATAGTAGGGTCGAACTACGCAGGGATGAGTATTAGTAACTATGACTCCGCTAATGTTTGTGGGGTCATTGATATTAACCGATCAAAATCTACAACTAATGGAACTATGACAGCCGTGGCTAATGGTGATGCGTTGGGGCTAATTGTGTTTCGTGGCACTGATGGAACTCAGTTCTCTAATGGCTCGGTCATACGTTCAGACGTTGATGGAACGGTTAGTACGAATAAAGTCCCAAGTTCAATGTCTCTCCAAAATGTTAGCTCTAATGGAATTACTTATACTTTCCTAAAAGGCTTCGCTAACTCAGATGTAGAGATTGGTAATTCAGCTCAAGGTAAAACAAAGATATTTAATTATGCCACGGACACGGCTTCAACAGCCACAAAACTTGCTAATGGTGCCACAGGGACAACATTAACAAACTTTAATGATTTAAACAGTTTAGGTCTTTATAATCCAACTATATTAACAACAGGAACCAGCACACTTACATTCACTAATGGGTTTACATATAGAATTTTTGGAAGATTGTCACTGTTAGCGGATACTAACCTATTATCTTTCAATAATTCAATTTATTTTGCTAAGATAACAGAGTCATTCTCAATTAGTACCCCGTCAACACCGTTAGTTACTACTGGTTCTCAAGACTGGACAAGTAATACTTTGAATTGTGAATCAGGTCAATACTTTGTTGATATATCAATAACGTATAACACTAATAATAATATGATCCAAGTTCAAGGTACTGTTACTGGCATTAATTCTACCGGTCGAGTTTCTGACCGTTTCTGGGGAGACAAAAAACAAGGTGCCGGAGTGATGCCTACGCAAGTTATCATAGATGTAGGCTCTTATACTAACTCCAAATTACATATTCAGCGTGTACAATAAACAATTTAATAAAAGGAGTTTTAAGATGAGACTTAATCAATATGACGAACTAATGAGAATCAAAGAGATCCGCTTACAACCAATGGATATTGCTTCCCCGCAAGGGGATTGGAAGATGGATATTCTATGGTTATCACTGCATGAAAAGAGTGGTAAGTGGTATGATGGAATGTCTGAAACTTTGTCAGTTCAAGAAGCTATAGCAAGAGGTATTGTAACAATGGAACAAATGCAAGCTGCATATTTATTCCATGCAACAATCGCTGATAATTGGCATTCATCAGTTCCTGTTGTTGAAGAAACAATAAGTTAAGGAGATTAATAGACTCCATGATCAACGAAAGGTCTTGGAGTCATACCAAAGGTACCCTAAATACTAAACAGGAGTGCACAGGTGATATTTTGTAATGATTGTGGTAAAAGTACACTTCGGTGATGTATATTTTACAACGAACATAAACAAAAGGATTTCTGTATGGTTATTGAAGTAGGTTCTATTGTAGGATTATTGACAGTTATTGAAAAAGATAACTCAGGTGCAAACATTATAACAACGACATGGAAGTGCCGTTGTGAATGCGGTTCTATTGTAGTAGCTACGGAAAGGAACCTTAGATATGCACGGATTAAATCATGTGGATGTCTAAAGGAAAAAGTGTTATTGGATAGAAATACTAAACATGGCCTTAGATATCACGAATTGTACGAGGTATGGTTATCTATTAAACAACGTACACTAAACCATAAAAACAAACAATATATAAATTATGGAGGTAGAGGTATAACTATAGATAAAACATGGTCAGATTCATTTGAGACATTCTTAAATGATATGGGTAATAGGACATCTAAGGAACATTCAATTGACCGAATAGATAACAACAGAGGTTATAGTAAAGATAATTGCCGGTGGGTATTAAGATCGCAAAATAACTGCAATCAGAGAATAAGGAACGATGGTTCCTCCAAGTATAAAGGTGTTCACTTTGATAAACAAAATAATAAATGGATTGCTCAATGCTCCTATAAAGGTGTAAGGAAGTATTGTGGTTCCTTTACTTATGAAATAGATGCTGCAGTAGCCTATGACACTGTAGCAGAGTCTTTACAAGGAGAGTTTTCAATCCTAAATAGAGATAATTTTACTGAAGTTATGAAAAGAACCCCAATCATAGAGGTAATGTAATGAAGCTTAATAGAGATCGTGTGATGTTTGCATTTCAGATATTTGATATGGCATCAACAATGATTCAGAGGATCAGAGATCGAAGATTATCACGTAAACTTAAAGAACAGGAGCTTAATGATGGCAAGATACATACCTATTCATTTCGAGATATGGGAAATGGTTCCACCGGAGCTGATAAAACTTCCTGAGGATTATCTTTGGGGATTATTCGATGAAAACCTCCTAATAGTAATAGATAGGTTGCGTGAAGCCCTCAATCGTCCAATAACAGTAAACAACTGGAAGTCTGGTGGGAAGTTCTCACTTAGAGGATTCAGGCCTAAGAATTGTAAGATTGGTGCTCCTAAATCAGCCCATAAACGTGGTTTGGGTTTGGACTTCGAAGTAGAAGGTATGACTGCACAGGAAGTGCGTGATTACATCATCAGTCACCAAAAGATGTTTCCAGAGATCACACGGATGGAGCAAAACAAACTTGTCGACGGTACCCTAGAGCCGTGTTCATGGGTGCATATAGATTGCGTGGATCGAGATGGATGGAAATGGATAAAATTATTTAACGGATAAAATAAGGGGACACATTGACACAATTGTCTATATTACATTAAAACAAAAGAGGTGTGGTATGGAAATAGTATGGAAAAGTGTTGTAGGTTACGAAGGATTGTACGATGTGTCGAATCTTGGAGAAATACGGTGTGTTTGGAGGCAGAGCAAATGGGGTACTCCTATAACAAGGCCAAAAGTGCTTACACCTAGACTAAACAGGCCTAAATACCCTAGGTATAAGATAGCATTATATAAGAACGGCGTAAGAGCGGACGTGAGTCTACACAGACTTGTTGCGGAGGCATTCATCCCTAACGACGAAGGTAAATCAAGCGTAGACCATATTGACACCAATGGGCTTAACAATAATGTTTCAAACTTAAGGTGGGTCACACACAAAGAGAATATGAATAACGAATTAACAAGGGCCAAGTACAGAGGTAAAGTGCTGACAGAATCCCATAAAGCTAATATATCAAAAGGTGTTAGTAGGTACTTAGACCGAAAGATAGACACTGTTGAAACTGGAACAGACGAAATAAAACTATTTAAACCCTAGGAAGTATCAAATGGAAGCCTCAGATATCATTGCAATAGGAACGTTCTTTACAAACCTACCCGGGTATGTTCAGGTGCTCATTACTCTACCGGTGATAATTTACTTAGCAGTAAAGTATCATGCATTCATGGAGTATAAGGTTGCTCGAAAGGCAAACACCCTAACAGCATCATACAGCTACACGGACACTGTGCTGCGGAATATCCTTAGTGAGTCGATCAATAACATGAGAAATATCATGATAGATGCTCGTGGTGGCCCTGATCAGTTGACTGAGTCTGATAAATGGGAGCTTCAAACATGCCGGGCATCTGCCACATCATCATTATTGGTTGAGACCAAAGAGGATATCAAGTCTTTCTTTCAAATAAACGGGTATATCGCTAAGCTTAAGGCTGGTGTGAATATTGATCAGATAGTAATAGACCGGTCATCTAACCTTAGAGATAAATCAGCAGATGTAATCGATGCAGTAGTCAGAACCTCATCACCACTATACAACCACGCAGATCTACGTTTCAGTAAGGATAAATCAGTAGGACTTTACAGAGGATTGGTTGATTACCATTATCAGGAAGTTTTATCAGAGGAACGTGATATCAATGATTGGCTGAAAGATAACTTCGGACCATTAAGTCGATTCTTGAAATACGAACATTAACGGCAGCCCGACAAGTGAATGCTAAAGGAAAAGGACTATGCACATAACCCAAGTGCATAGTCCTTTTTGTTTTACTAATCCCAGTCCTCAATAGAGTCAAATTCATCGACAATAATATTCATCTCTTCTAGTACTTTTTGATTCCATAGAGTTGTGTAATGAGTTCTAGCTCCTGATGCGTGTTCTACGATATGTTTATCAAATGAACATAACTTCATTCCTTTAGGAGTTACCACCCATTCAACACCATTATGAACTTGATATCCATTGATAGCCAATCGCTTATTCATTTCTCTCGCACTAACACCGATAAGCTTCCCAAGATCTGTAGCCTTAAGTTGCTTAGTCTTCATCGATTCAATCTCAGCTTCGAGCTTACGAACCTTATTATTTGCATGAGCTGAATTAGCCATGGCGGTAGCAGTCTTGCGATCGCTTATCTGTCCCTTTGTACGGATAGCCTCATCTCTCTGATCCTCAATCTCCTTCATCTGAATGGCAATCTGCATCATGTAGCTTGAGTCGATTACCAAAGGCGCTTGTACTTGTTTTGACTCAAGATCATCAAGACGTTTGATTACTGCCTTACGTACAACTTTAGACTCACGTACAAGCACCTGTTTAGCTTGGCTGATAGTAAGGTTGAACATAGGCTGCTTTTTGTTCTGAGAGTTTATATATTCGGACGGCAGAATTTCTTGCCGTCCTATTTCTTCCTCAAACTCCTCACGAATAACATCTAATAATGTTTTGTGGTGTATCTCTGACTTCCCTTCGATCTCAGAACGAAACATGTTAATTTGCTCCACAAGTTCTTTACTTGTGATTGTTCCTGTACCACTAAGAATCATCTGTCCCATCTGGAACTCCTTAAATAAAAATAGGTACCAGTAAAAAGAGGGTAGTAGTGGCAGTAGACGCCTCCTCTTAATACTGATACCATGAATTTTTAAATTCCACTAATGTCCTACTACAGACACCATCAATATAACGTCAAATAAGACGTCTGTCAACTATTTATTTTAAATCACCCATTTTTGATACACCTATGAGTGATGCCAATATCCCGATAACAATAAAGACTGCAGCACCAGTCCGTGACTTATCATCCCAACAGTAATCTTGTTTTACTGATGTTGAGTCACACTCATCACTAGATAACACACTTGATACGCATATGATAACAATAAATAACCATTTCATATTGACCCCTTTATTCTTATAGGATAATTTGATTCTGCTGATGCCTGGCATATGTATGTCCATAGTTCATTAAGTGAATTCAATTGATCAACAGTCCAGTGCTCATTACTTTTAATGAACTGCTCCATCAACTCTTCTACTTTCTTAGCAGATGTTTCTTTAACAATATCACCAGAGTGGGACAGGTTAGACTCGTGTCTACTGTTGTAGACAACTTTGATATCTTCGGCTAGTTTTATGTTTATAGATGACAACCCAAGGGCCTTAGCTGATGTTGATAGTTCCAATTTGCTGAGAAAACGAATCTGTTCAAGTGACTCACAAACGAGTTGTTCTACCTGTTGTGTTTTTAAATCCATATTAATCCTCCTCTGAAACTTTATAGTTAGTAAGAGCTTCATAGACATCATTTCTAAGGTATTCCTTGTACAATGATGCCATTCGTTTAATCTCATGTTCCTTGGCTCTCTTGTAAGCTAAATAGGCTTCTTCTTCTGTATCAAACAAACCAATGTGTGTTTCTATACCATCAATGCTTAACTGAGCCCTAAATTTATTACGAGGTTTATGAAAGTGCACACCTATCTTATATTTACCACGTTTTGAGTCGCGTTTTGTAAGAAGGCTATTTATTGATCTAGGGACGAAAGCACATGTGTTTGGTCCATATATCTTGTTACCTTTAACTAGAATGTCCTTATCAAGATGTACAACCTCATCTTGTAATTCATAATAGTTATGGTTGTACCAATCATAAAAGTTCTGATAATCATGCCACTCTGTATCTAGTGTAACACTTCGGTATGTCGGATTTATTTCATGATATTTAGGACTGTACGACCTCTTCAGTATATTTGCCCATGTTGTATACTGTCTAGTAAATTTACCACCTGTCTTCGAAGGCAAATTAGTTGAGCAGTAACCAACTCCATAGACTAAACCAGTTTTTCCTTGTCCTATGTTCATATCATCTCCTCTACAGTGAATACTTGTTTACCAGTTTTCTGATCGATTCCTACAAGTGTAGCATCGATATTGTTTAGTCTCTCATAATCCTCAGCCATCAATCTAACATGACTCGACACAGTAACATTTCTTTTAGCTGCCTGTCTCTCTATCATTTCTTTGAAGTCTATTGAACTTCTCATCTGAATCGTGACCCGATCACTCATTGTACCACCCCTTGGTTAAGTTCTATGTACAATATATGACTATTGTCATGACAAGTCAACTACTAAATGAAAAAGGGCAATCTTTTAGAAATGCCCCATTAAGGTATGATTAGATTAGTTATTACAAGTTAATGTTAATTTCGCCAAACCGGTTAAATAGTGCATCAAGAATCAACTTCTCTGCTTTTGGGTCATTATCCATAATCAATTGATATAAGTCATATGAAATCGATGCTGAAACATCAACAGAGTGGCACCGGTTCGATAAGATCTCTTGATTTGGTGTTATTGATGCAACCATCTGAAATCGTACATCACCATGAAAGTTATTGATTTTAGCCATTAGTTACCTACACCATTTGCTTTGAGTTGTTCAATGATCGAGTGTTTCCACTTCAACTGCTGAATCATAGCACCATCTGAATATTTCTTACCAGTATCGATAAGAGTTGAAAATGCTATACCGGTCTTAGTAGGAACATATTTATCATTAATCTTGATTTGATATCCGAAATCATGAAGAAGTCTGTTTATTACTTGAGCTGAGAATCCAAATTCAGTACCTATATCAGTTGGAGTTAGTAATACTTCCTGATCATCATTAACGAGTTCGATAGATAGTGTTTGATGAAGATCAATACCGGTAATTTTACGTGTGGCTGCATTTGCTGATATGATTGCAGCATTACCTTTCAATCCAAACAGTTTAGCAACAATTGTAAGCTTCTTCATGATTGATACAGAATCATTAATCTTCTTCGTTGGGTTATCAGCTGCACCGAGAGCTACCTTCTCACATTGCTTGAAGTAGTCTCGAACTTCTTTACCTTTATCAGATGATGACATCATCGCGATATCTTTAGCAGCGTCTGGGTGGAATACGTAATCAGTACGAGGTCTACCACCTTGAGGGTTTTCCGCAGAATTGCGGAGAACTTGATAATCAACATTTTCGACAAGTTGTGCTTTTTGAATTGCGTTCTCTACATCACGAGTAAAGTCAGCTTCACGCTTACCAAGCCACAACATAAGAGCACGACCATCGACAGCAATCTTCTTGCTGTTCACTACTGCGACTGGAAACAATTTCTTTAATTCCATCTGGAACTCCTTTTGATAAATGTAGAAATCACCCAGGTGTATTACCCAGGTGATTTATGACGCTTCACAGCGTGAGTGCCGATTGTCCGGCCACTTATCAATTTACAAGTTCAATTTAACACCAAATTGATTACTTGTCAACAAATAAATTAAATATTCATCAATTCTCTGGTTTGGTCGAATGAGAACTCATATACCGGTTGACCATTTGTATTACATCCAACAGGAACAAAATCCCCACGTTCAATCTCTTCGGCATATTTCTTATGAATGATTGGGAGGAACGCTTCATAAGTCAGCACTTCGCGATTTGTCATCGATCGTTTCAAGTTTATCATATCAACAAGTTCTTCACCATCAACTTTATCATCAGTAGCATGGATAACAACGTGCTCAGGCTCTTTAGCAGCTTCAATGATGTGTTCAACAAGCTGATCTACTATCTTAGTCGAATGCAGGTCTTCAATGCCCAATAAGTTGCACAATAACTCTTTTGCTTTTCTTGCATGATTCATTAGATCCTCCAACTGTAGATTCCATGGCTATAACATTTTGATAATACTCGTACATCCCAGTAAACAACTTTAAACTCAAGACCATTATTAGTCTCATATACAACCTTTGATGATTTCTCACCAAGAGGTGTTATTAATGTGTGCTTCAATCCTTCGGTTAAAAATATCTCAGCTAAAAGAAAGTTCATTCGTTTAGCGTCTACACCAATCAACTTCCCAAGCTTATGTGCTGTTAGATACTCCGGTAGTGATGAGTACCCATTCTTTGGTTCTCCGATGACCTGTCTCATAATTCCTCCTACATACAACTAAATCTACTTATCTACCTATATTTATAGGCCGACCTATTATTTCACACATTGACCAGAAATTGTATAGATCAATCGATCAAATTCATCACCTAGACACTGATCCTGATGAGGGCATGAGATTCCGCGGAGCTTATCAATTTGTGAAGGGGCATATGAACACCCCATACAGTTTATCTGTTTGTTATTCATCATCAGCCCATGACATAAATCTACGCAGCTCTTCAATACTTTCTGGATGAAATCCTTCTGGATCTGTAATAACATAATTTTCATACTCGTCATCACTCATATCCATTACTGGTTTCTTTGTTGATTTTGTGTTCATCTTGTTCTCCTTACACATTTTATTACCCAACATAAGTTTTCAATCCAACATCTTTTGCAACCTGATTCATAACATCCTTCACCCGAGGATCATCACTGTAAAGAGCATCATAAACGTAGATCACTGATATCTCAGGATCCAATCGTTTAATCACCTCAGTCATTAGATCAACCTCGAACTTGAAGAGGTCCTTCGATATATGTTTATAACCATGTAAACGTTTGATAGATTTGATGTTTGATAAAAACTCAGGACAATACACTTGATAAAATTCATGAATTGGTGACTTCTCCATCTGCCATATCTCTTGATTGAAGAATGATAGATGGCACTTCTTGATATCCTTGAGATCAAGTTCACTACTATTCGCTATGTTCTGATGTGCAGCCCCGGAGATGAAGTTAGTCTCACCGGTTGTATCATACATGTAGTACGCCAAATTTGGATGGAGTGACTTGTAATCAGACTCACAGGAACTCATAGGAACACCGTTAATGGTACAAAGAGCACGAATCCATGATGGCATAAGGGTAAATGTATCAACAACCCTTCCTCCAGCCTTCTCACTAGAGATCTTAGGTATCTCAAATCCACCTTCTGTAAGAGCCTTGAATAGATTGATACTTTCCTCAACAAATGTATACTTTCCCTTTTGAAATTCATTTGATGAATGTTTACCTAGAATCTTTAATATCTTACCATTCTTCAGAACAGTCCCTTTAAGCCTCTGAGCCTCTTCTTTGATCTGATCTATAGTTGGAATAGTAACATGCTTATAACTCTGCATGATGCGTAGAGCAATAGGGTTTCTAGAAGCCTTGATGATTCGTTTAGACATGATCTTGAGTCTGACATACTGAGCAACCTTTGTTTTAAGTTTACAACGTCTTTTACCTTTATTGAAGTAATGATCAGTGAATCGATACCCATAACCCTTTGACCCATGATGATAATAACCATCACACTCAATGATAGCCGGTTTATCTGTTGGAGTTGATAGTGCATTAATGATAGCGGTATATTTTACAGTTCCAAACAAATAAGACAATTGTGAACTAAGCATTATCGTGTAAGGATTATTATCCCCATATTTTATTATCAATGAGCAGAATAGTAAGCAGCTTTCAACTGCAACTTCATGATCTGGATGAATGGAACTTTTAAGCTCAGGTGATATGTGATTTCTGATGACAGATTCAACCACATTTGGTATGGTAATATCCTCTGATAATGACTCAAAATTGAGCAGTTTTAGGGTGTCTTCATCGACAGGGGTGTAGCCTTTTTTATATTTCGCTGTAATGAGCTCAAACATCAACCTGTTAAGTATCTTTTTATTAGTACTAGATCTATTACCCTTCTTGAGGCTAATTGTAGTCCTCTGGACCTTTGAGCCCTTTTTTTCCTTTATTACTTTTATTAATTTTAGGGATTTTCCTTTTAGTCTTTGATGAACTTTTGAAGTCTTAACCTGAATTGAACTTTCCTGAACAGAAACATTTTGAGAAAGAGAATTGCACTTAGAAGTTGAATTGCCCTTTGAAGTTGAATAGCCATTAGAGTCTTGTAGCATATTGAATCCTTTAATAGTTTAAAACAGTAATCCCCATAATTGCCCTCAAGTACTAAATGAGAACAAGCCCAATATACCAAAAAAGAAAAGCACTGTCTATAACTTTTTATTGATTCTATTAAAAATGAAATTAAAAGTTGACAGCTCATAGATTCTTTGTTATATTCTGGATGACTTGAATAGAGCCCCATTCAAGTCTGTAGTTTTAAACAGTGGTTACCAGTACTACAGAAAGAGCTTCCCTGACCGGAGGCTCTTTTTGTATCTATCACTGAAATAAATGAAATATAAAGTTGACACTCATTTGAAAAAAGAATATATTTGACATTGTAACGATTGAATGATCAGTACGAAGGTGAATGAGTTTAAATGAGGTTTAGCCTCCAACTGTCCTCGAAACTCAGTCCCTTTATGAACTAAGAACTAGATTTGTTACAATCAAAATGACATCCCAGTCAGATAGGGACTCTAGAAGCTTTGACTAGAGTCCCTTTTTTATATCTATAAATATCTCATGAGTGCCTAATATGATTATACGACCATAGAGTCTAATAAAACTCCCATGAGGATAAACTATGACAAAACCAAGAACTGCTGTATCAAAGGTTGGACTAAATCAACTAGCCAAGAAGCGAGCTACAGCAAATCCAGCACCGAAGAAGCCAAGAACAGCATGGAATAAGTCTTACACAGTTGATGAGATGCTTATCATTCTAGATAAGACCATCAAATCTTATTCACGCAGCAAGAGCATCTCATATCACAAGATCCTAAACAATCTATCAACTCTCAGTAAATCAGCATGGGCAAATTACATGTCTGGTGGTATCTATCCAAATACAGAGATTCAGGCTAAATTTCAGATCCTAAAAGAAATTCAAGAAGATAAAGCAGTTGATGGTGCCATGTCAGGTAAATACAACTCGACATTTGCTGCATTCTTACTCAGAACCCGACATGGATATGTTGAACAGCAGCATACCGATCGTCTCGCATTCGAGAAGGAAAAACTTGCTGCGGCTTCACTTGGTGATGGGGATCAACCAATAAATATCAATTTTACAATTGCCGAACATAGGTCTGAGGAACAAATTGATAGGTTGTTGGAGGATCAATGATACACTTTATATATGAAACGACTAATTTGATTAATGGTAAGTTTTATCGTGGTAAACACTCAACTAATAATCTTAATGATGGTTATCTTGGAAGTGGTAGCTTATTGAAAAAAGCTATTGCTAAATATGGTAAGGACAACTTTACTACTGAAATACTTGCTATGTGTGATTCTGAATCTGATGCGTATGAACTTGAAGAGTTGGCAGTGACAATAGATGATGTGAATGATCCTATGTGTTATAACTTATCTATTGGTGGTGGTGGTGCAGGAGCATGTAATAGATCAGAAGCTCATAAAAAAGCCATATCAGATGTGCAGAAAGGTAATACACACTGGTTAGGTAGAAAACATAAGGATGAGTCAAAGAAACTAATTGCATTGAACAACAGTAAAAGAGTTATAAGTGATGCTACAAAGCACAAACATATGATGTCTCAAAAGAAAAAGCCATGC
>JFJP01001256.1_pt1 | contig 14648 bp, 11 predicted proteins | sample 431651 | NCBI WGS metagenome assembly JFJP01 (sample SAMN02602958, study PRJNA72255) | Microbial mat metagenome, whole genome shotgun sequencing project. | biome: fresh water; feature: sink hole; material: water; isolation source: purple microbial (photo- and chemosynthetic) mats found in...
GGGTTTTTCAAACTTTCAAACATACAATTGCAACAGGGAAATCGATTATTGAAACTTTCAAACATACAATTGCAACAGGGAAATGGGTTTTTCAAACTTTCAAACATACATTTGCAACAGGGAAATGGGTTTTTGAAACTTTCAAACATACAATTGCAACAGGGAAATCGATTTTCCGAACTTTCAAACATACAATTGCAACAGGGAAATGGGTTTTTGAAACTTTCAAACATCACTTTTTATTATCATTAAAAAAATAATAATAATACATACTGTTACCCCTATTCTACAATTTTCAGCCCATATTTTCACCTTTCAATTAACTACTCGTAGCTTACAAAGGGAAGAATCACATCGTGCATCAGCCCATCGTAGCCTCCGTTTGATAAATTCACGCCTATATTCGGGCATTTGTAGCCTCCGATGGATAGATTCTTGGGGCACTTCATGCATTTGTAGCCTCAGATTGGTTAAAACACACCCTTATTTTATCTCTCGTAGCCTACGAAAACAAGAATCACATGATGAATCTTTCCATCGGAGGCTACGAGAGAATGATGCATACCTGTAATCTTGCCAATGTAAATTACAAAAGGACGATGCAAACCTTGTTTCTTGCCAATGTAAATTACAATGAGACGATACACGATGCGATTGTTGCCGGTGGAGGGTACGTAAGACTGAGATGTGAGATGAACCAAAATATATTTTCAAAAAAAAATAGCAGTGTTACTTATAGTCTTCGATTTATAGTCAACAAATCATGACTTTTGTAACTGCAAAATTAGATAGCTGAAATATGGATATTAAAACAAATGTAGGACTGAGAATAAAAGCCTTACGAGACATTAAAGGTATGGCACAAAAGGATTTGGCTTATGGTGCAGATTTAGACCGTAGCTATATTGCCAGCGTGGAGAGTGGTCAGCGGAATGTCTCTATTGTGAATATTGAAAAGATTGCAACTGCTCTTGGAGTGAGCGTGAAGGAGTTTTTTGAGGATGTGAGTTTTGGGGAGATAAACGAACAGCGGTCAAAAATAATGCAAGCCATAAAGAGTAAGAATACTGGAATTGAACTTGCATTGGGAAAAGTACTTTGGGCAAGTGGTTTGCGGTATCGGAAAAATGATAAAACAGTGTTTGGTAAACCTGACTTCACCTTTAAGGGACTAAAAATAGCTGTGTTTTGCGACAGTGAGTTCTGGCATGGGAAGAATTGGGAAGTTAAGAAAAAAGAACTGAAAAGCAACCGTGAATTTTGGATTGCTAAGATAGAACGAAATATACAGCGAGACAAAGAAGTAAACGAAAAGCTCAGAAATGATGGATGGACGGTAATTCGATTCTGGGGTGACGAGATTACAAAGAATATAGATAGGTGTACAAATATAATTTCCAAGACAATAGATGAAGCTAAAAGAAAAAATAAGTATTGAAGAGTTTGATAGTAAACATTTTCAAATAAAAGAAATAGAACATATCACAACAAACCACAAAAAAGCAGTTGTAACACACTATCTACATAATATCAAAAATGGAGTAGGTAAGCATTATAAGCAAGAAGCATTAAAATATATAAATCAGATTGTTGAGTATAAACAACAAGAAGAGAATTCATCAATTGTAGCTGAGCCAGATGCAATGCAACAATTACTATTCGAAGTTGAAGATGTTGCATTTCCAACGCCAGAGAAGACTAAATTTACTTTTATTGATTTGTTTGCAGGAATTGGTGGTTTTAGAATTGCTATGCAGAATCTTGGTGGTAAATGTGTATTCACGAGTGAATGGGATGAACAAGCACAAAAAACTTATAGAGCAAATTTTGGTGAAGTACCTTTTGGCGACATAACAAAAGAAGAAACTAAAAATTTCATTCCAGATGGATTTGATATCATTTGTGGTGGATTTCCATGTCAAGCTTTTTCAATCGCAGGTAAACGTGGTGGTTTTGAAGATACTAGAGGAACTTTGTTTTTTGATGTCGCTGAAATAATTAAACGGAAAAGACCAAAAGCAATATTTCTAGAAAATGTGAAGGGCTTAAGAAATCATAATGGTGGAAGGACATTGGAAACTATTTTAAATGTCTTACGTAACGATTTAGATTATTTTGTACCAGAGCCACAAATAGTTAATGCAAAGAATTTTGGTGTTCCTCAGCAACGAGAAAGAATTTATATTGTCGGATTTAGAAAAGATTTAGGAATAACAGAATTTGAATATGCAGAACCCACCAACACTGAGGTTAGATTTATTGACATTAGGGAGGAAGAAGTAGTACCAACAAAATACTACCTTTCAACACAATACCTTCAAACGCTTATAAACCACAAAGAACGTCACGCGAATAAGGGAAACGGGTTTGGTTATGCAATAATACCAGATGACGGAATTGCTAATGCAATTGTAGTTGGCGGCATGGGTAGAGAAAGAAATTTAGTTATTGATAATCGAATAACGGACTTTAATCCAACAACTCATATTAAAGGCACTGTAAATCGTGAAGGTATTCGAAAAATGACACCAAAAGAATGGAAAAGACTTCAAGGTTATCCCGAAGACTATTACTTTCCAGTTGCTGATGCATCGGCATATAAACAATTAGGCAATTCAGTTGCCGTTCCAGCAATCCAAGCAACCGCTAATCAAATAATTAAACTTTTAGAGAAATATCATGGCATTAAAAGCAAATAAAGGAGAATGGAGTGAATTATATGTCTTAGTAACTTTACTCGCAGAAGGTATATTATTCCAGTCAGATATGGAGTTAAATAAAGATTATAACAATATTTATGAAATTATTAAAGCTTATAAAAGTGAAGTAAACTATACCTTAGAATTTGAACGTGAAGAGGATGTTAAGCTATTTAAGATTGAAAATAAAGAAAAACATTATATCTTATCCTTTTCATTGGCAGACCTTAAAGAATATTCTTCAAAGTTATTTTTAGGAATAAAAGGAGGCAAAGGTAGTAGTTTTAGTATTATTGAAGTTGATGATTTTCTTAGCTCAGCTTTAATATCAAAAATAAAAGCTGATTCATCAACTAAAGCAGATATAAAGTTGAAGATTTATGATCATAGGCTTGCAAAAGAAACAGATTTTGGATTTAGCATTAAATCTTTATTAGGAGGTGATTCTACATTATTTAATACTGGTGCAGGAAATAATTTCATTTATGAAGTTGAGAATAAACTTAAAACATCAGTCACAGAATTCAATAAACTAACATACAAAACACCTAACAGACAATCTAAAATTACTTATAGGCTATTAGAATTACAGAATCAAGGATGTGAATTGAAATTTAATAGCATTCAATCCAAACAATTGTGGAAAAATTTAGATTTAATCGAAGGACATATTGCTCAAATAATAGCAGTTTCATTGTATTATAGATGGATTTATGGTGAATCTTCAATTAAAAGAATTTGTGAATTATTAGAAGAAAATGACCCATTAAACTTTTATAAAGGCGAAAAATCCGAACAAAAATTTTACAATTTAAAACTAAAAAAGTTTCTAGCTGAATGTGCAATGGGAATGACATCGGAAAAACCATGGCATGGACAATATGATTCATTTGGAGGAGTAATTATTGCAAAAGAAGACGGAGATTTAGTTTGTTTTCATATTTATGATTTCAATCTTTTTCGAGACTACTTATTTAACAATACTTTTTTTGAGCAAGCATCAACAGGTGAAGATGCTGAGAACCCAGGCAATAGGAGAGAAAATGGGAAAAAATATTATTATGGTTGGCTTTATGAAGATCTTAAAAAGCTATTTTTCAAAATTAATCTTCAAATAAGATTTAAGTAATTTTTGTCCAACTTAAACTGTTTAATCTTATGTTAGAAGAGATGAAGTTGAAAATAGACACGAGCAAATCTTCCATTTTCTGCTGTAAATGTAAATCTTTGTCTGAAAATTTATATGGATTAATAATAAAAGTATTCTAGAAATCACGTTTTATTTTGCAGACAAGATATGGTTGATGATTGTTTAGGAGCAAATTGCAATCACACCTTAAAATTGGTTACCGAGAAGTATTAAGAGTGTGGTTGATGTTCGATCTTGCTGCAAAACTATTTTGGCAAGGTGGCGAAGATGTTTACAGTGGCGATAAAAAGGACGTGGCAGTATTGTATGAATACTGGCTAATCTTCTAGTTGTTGGATATTTTGAAGGAGATATTTTAAATTGAGCCCAAAACGAAAATCATCCAATAAAGTTAATAATCTTTGGAAGGAAAGTGCAAAATTGGCAATTGGTTGAATTCGTTAACGTCGCAAAAATCTCAAAGATTGGCAATGGAATACCCTTAAAGCCATTACCGATGGTAAGTTTCCTTTGGAGGGCATATACAAGTATAATTTAGCAAATACAACTTTGCTGTTTTATGTATTGCAATGTTGAAACTTACAGTAGCGGATTGAAAAGATGTTTTATTGTTCAACAGCATAGGTAAAACAGGGTTTAATTTAAAAAAAAACTGTTCGGAAACTATTTCCGAACGGTTTTTTTTAATCAAATATAAGTTTGAAACCTAATCTTCAGTAACTGGTGCTACTCCAGCCAATTCTTGATCTACAAGGATACGGCCGCAGTATTCGCAAACGATAATTTTTTTGCGCAAGCGAATGTCTAATTGACGTTGTGCCGGTATTTTATTGAAACATCCACCGCAAGCATCACGTTGCACATACACCACTGCCAAGCCATTGCGTGCATTCTTGCGAATACGTTTAAAAGCAGTCAACAAACGTGGCTCAATATATTGTTCAATTTGTTTGGCATGTTCACGAAGTTTTTCTTCTTCATGTTTGGTTTCCGAAACAATTTCGTTCAACTCACCTTTCTTTTGGTCCAAATCAAGTTTGCGTTCTGCCAATTGTGCTTGGGCAATTTTTTGTTCCGATTGTTTGCTTTCTTGAGCAGCAGAGAACTCACGAATACGTTTTTCGCAAAGTTCTATTTCAAGGGTTTGAAATTCAATTTCTTTGGAAAGGTTGTCGTATTCACGGTTATTACGTACGTTTTCTTGTTGTTCCGTGTATTTAGCAATTTTCATTCGAGCCTCTTCAATCTCGATTTTCTTGCTTGCCAGTACGGATATAATTTCAGCAATTTCAGTTTTAAAATTGTCCATGCGAGTGGTGAGTCCGATTATCTCGTCTTCTAAATCTTGAACTTCTAAAGGTAGTTCACCTCGCAAAATTTTTATTTCATCGATTTTTGAAACCGCTTTTTGAAGTTCATAAAGTGCTTTTAATCGCTCTTCAACGGTAATTTCTTTTTCTACTTTTACTTCTGTAGCCATATTGATTACAAATAATTTATGGGATTTGTTTTAATATCTGAAATTTGGACTGCAAATGTAGTCATTTTTTTTGAAATTATCTCCAAAAAAATCTCTTTTGTGAACTGTTCACTTTCAAAATGTCCAATATCTGCAATAAGAATGCGATTTTCGGCATCAAAAAACTCGTGATACTTAAAATCGCCAGTTATAAACACATCCGCTTCGACCTTGATGGCATCCAAAAGAAACGAACTTCCAGCACCACCAACCACCGCCACTCTCTTAATTTTTTTTCCAATTAAATTGGTATGCCTTATCGCCGAACAATTGAATATGTTTTTGATACGTTTCAGAAACTCCATTTCATCCTCCTCCGTTTCTAATTCACCCACTATCCCCGCTCCTACTTCCTTCCATGCATTTTCAAGTGAAATAAAATCGTAAGCGGGCTCTTCGTAAGGATGCGATTTGAGTAGCGCTTCCAATACTTTCGGCTTCAAATAATCGGGCAATATAATTTCAATACGAGTTTCGGTTTCAGCGTGCATTTGGTTTATTTCTCCCACAAAAGGCACAGCATTTTCATTGCCCCGAAAAGTACCAGTACCTTCTACGTTAAAACTACATGCATCATAATTACCTATCTGCCCCGCTCCTGCTTCAAATAATGCTTCACGCACTCTATACGAATGTAAACGAGGCACATAAGTTATCAATTTAAGTAAACTGTTTTGTTTGGGCTGAAGAATACGTCTTTTTACAAGTCCAATTTTATCGGCTATTTTTCCATTCACGCCTTGCAACACATTGTCCAAATTGGTATGCGCTGCATAAATGGCAATATCGTTTTTGATGGCTTTTGCCACGCAACGTTGTACTTCATTTTGTCCTACCAACCGTTTTATTCCACTAAAAATGAGTGGATGATGAGAGATTATCAGATTGCAGTTTTTCTTAATTGCCTCATCAATAACTTCTTCGGTAATGTCTATAGTAGCTAAAACTCCAATAACTTCCAGTTGCGAATTTCCCACAAGAAGTCCGGCGTTGTCATAGCTTTCTTGCAATGCCAGCGGTGCCACTTTTTCAATAAGGTTGCAAATAGATTGTACGTTCATGGTAAATGATAACCCCTATCCGCTAAAGGGGAACTAGGTTAGAATTGGTTATAATATTTTCTTTCTTCTTTTCAAGCAACTATTAGGTAAAATAAAGCTTGCATCATTCCCCTTTAGGTCCCGATAGCTATCAGGCTAGGGGCTCTTTTTCTTTTTCTTCTTCTTCCTCCACCTTCACAAACTCTGTCATTTGGGCCTGTACAAGAATATTGTACCAAGTAATTAATTTACGAATATCACTTGGATAAACGCGGTCGCGATCGTATTCTGGTAGCACTTCCAACATAAAATTGCGAAGCAAATCGTTTGAAGCTTTTGTGTCAATAGAACAAATTGCTCCATTTTCTTTCGTCTTTACATTTTCCAAAACCTGACCTAATGGAACTTCGGCATCTTCGGTAAAAATAGCTATATCACCCAATGACACCACTTTATCTTTGGTGTAAGCAGGAATGCGTTTGTTATCAGTCAACGATTCTACAATCAACATGTTTTTTCCTTGAGAGATGAGTTTAAAAAGGCCTGGTTTACCAGGAATGGATAAGATTTCTTTTAGCATAATATATTTAATTCATAATTTATAATTTATAATTCATAATTTAAATATGAATTATAGTAATTTCATTTTAACGCAAAGTCTATGTAAATATTTTCAGAGGACAAATATAACAGCAATTCTTCTATTCTCAATTCGTATTTATGAATTGTGAATTATGAATTGATCAAGTTCTTTCAATGTAATTCGCCCTTCGTAAATGGCTTTTCCTGTAATTACGGCGGGTATTCCAGCTTCAAGTAATTGCTCAATATCTTGGATGGAACTTACACCACCACTGGCAATTAGATACATGCTTGGTTCTGCCAGTAACATTTTTTTATACAACTCTAGGGCTACACCTTGCAGCATGCCATCTTTGCTAATATCGGTACAAATTATTTTGTCGATGCCTTTGCTGATGTAGTTTTTTATAAATGGCAACAGTTCAAGCTCAGTTGTTTCTAACCAGCCTCCTACTGCAATTTTTTCATTTTTTACATCCGCACCCAATATAATTTTGTCTGCGCCATATTTATCTATCCACGACAGGAAAACTTCGGGATTTTTGACGGCTATACTCCCACCCGTTACCATGCTGGCACCACATTCAAAAGCAATGCGCAAATCGTCATCGGATTTTAATCCTCCGCCAAAATCCACAATCAAATTGGTACCGGAAGTAATTCTTTCCAACACCTGGTGATTAACAATATGATGCGCTTTGGCACCATCCAAATCCACCAAATGAAGTCTGCGAATACCTGCATCTGCAAACATTTTGGCCACCTCTAGCGGATTTTCGTTGTAAATAATTTTTTGAGCATAATCACCTTGAGCCAGGCGAACACATTTTCCATCAATCAGGTCGATGGCAGGAATAATTTCTATCACGGATTATAATAAATAACTTCTAACACCGATACTTACGGAAGTTTAGAGTAGATTAATGTCACTTTAAAAAAGGAAGAAAAAAAAGATTGTTTTACTGATATTAAAAAAGCCTATGCCTCTCCACCCCCAAAACCCATAGGCACGGGAGGAACAAATGTATTATCGGCAATTTTAATTTTACCATTTTGTTGTTCAAATTTGGTAATATTCTCTTGCATTGCAAAAAGTAAACGCTTGGCATGCTCGGGTGTAAGAATGATGCGCGATTTTACATGTGCTTTGGGAGTACCAGGCATGATGCGAACAAAATCGACCACAAACTCGGAAGTTGAATGTGAAATAATTGCCAAATTAGAATAAATACCTTCTGCTATTTCTTCCGAAAGTTCAATGTTTAATTGATTGTCTTGGGACTCCATGGTTGTTAATGATTATATTAAGTTTTATTTTTACAACAAAAAAAAGTTGGGTATAAGCAAATAAGAAATGCAATTCTGATAATATAAAATGTATATCTATTGAAAAAAGCAGATTAGACTTTAAATAGATTAAATTGGTACGCAATTAAAAGCAAGATGCTTAACACTAATGGAAAATCCCGAGAATCGGGAGTTCATTGAGAAACACTAACTACCCCTGATAGCTATAGGGGACACTAATTATTTTTCAACTAATAATAGAACACTAAGAATAAATAGTTCGTTATAAAAAAAAGATTTTTTTGAACGCAATCCACGATAGCTATCGTGAATTGCGTTTACTCTTTTATTTAGAATTAGATCAAACTCAGTTAAACTCAGATTTTAAGTTCTTGTATTTAAACAACATAGACACTTTTATAACGAACCAATGAGAATAAAACATAAATATTCTATAATGTGATAATTGTGCGCCTTAAAAAACATTTATGCTTTTTCTTAGTGCCCTTAAATTATCAAGCAATCCTAGTGGTGAGTTTTAATTCTTTGTCCCGCCCGCGATAGCTATCGGGGGCTATCGTGGATTGAATACTATAAACATTAAATCAATATAAACTCTATTTTTGAGATGCAAAAGTACAAATTATTACTGTTAATTATACTGCCAATAGTATTTATAATGTGAATATGCAAAACACAAAACACGAAACACCTTATGGTTTCATAACCACACCTTTGCTTTTTCGTCCATCTACTTTTATCACTATCGGTTTTTTAAACCGAACATGACGTATGTATTCCGATTCATAAACAGCGGGTTGTTCATTCAGAAAATCAATATCGAAAGTACCATCTTTTTGAAATGGATTGATGGTAAAATAAGAAACGCCAAAGGAAGTAAGATTCTGAAAAAAGTGTGTTCCCTGGCTTGGGTCGATGCGATAATGCGACAACCCCGACTCCACAATTACTTGGGCTTTGCTAATGTGCGGCCATTTTACAGGAATTCCCAGCCACGAATCGGCGGAACCCCATCGCCCTGGCCCAACTAGCACATAATGACGGTTTTCGTTGGTCATTAGCTTATTAACTTTTTCTATGTCATACACTATCAATTGATTTTTGGAGGCACTAAAAGCTTCAGGTTTTACATATACCAGGTCATATACATCACTGGTAATGCCATGACCCAAAGCACTATTGCAACTAATTATCGTATTTTCTTCGGGAATGGTTCCAATATTCTCCGAAATCATTTCTTTGCTATCCACAATGGGGCGAATTTGGAGAAAATAGAAAGTATGCTGTTTGGCTGGCGAATAATCCAAATTTACTGCAAACTCTATCTCAATAGGTCGTCCCATTTCAGTTTGTGAAATATGTAAAACTTCCTTCAGTATTTCGGCCAATGGAAAAACATTGTGTTGCAATATATTAGCAAAAGTGATAATTTTTCGTCCACCGTCGTACAGTCCGTCGTAAATTACCTGATCTTGAACATTAAAAGTGGAGGCAATAAAACGAAGTGTGCCGTCTTTTTCGGCCTCTGAAACCCTTAATTTCAACAGATTAAATCCGTCGTCAACCTGTGGAATAAACTGAGTTTGTGTTAAATCTAAAGCATTAAAGTAAGTTTGTGTTTCGCGCAGGGCAAAATCTAACGTACTGGTTTGAAGAATATTATTGGGAAAAGCAGGCGAAAAACGCAAAGTCTGACCTCCATCCACAATGTATTTTCCAAGTCCCATGGCAATGTTGGCAATACCATCCTCCGGTGTTTCTGCACCAATTGGATAATAATTGAGCGACCGCGCCACGCCCGAAAACGAAGGATAAAACCTTTCTCCATAAGCATTTCCGCAAATTTCTTGTAACACTATCGCCATTTTTTCTTCATCAATCACATTTTTGGTAGCCGTCATGTAAGCCTTGCTATCGTGATAAAATACCGAAGCGTAAACCGCTTTTATGGCCTCTATCACCATTTCCAGCATTAAGGTTTTGCTTTCGGCATTGTAGGGCACCATATAAGTTGAATAAATACCGGCAAATGGCTGATAATGTGAATCTTCGAGCAAGCTTGAGGAGCGAACGGCAATGGGCGAAGTGGTTACGCCCAAAAACGCGTGTAAATCGGCAATAATTCGTTTTGGCACACGGGCTTTAAGAAAATGTTGTAAAATCACTTCATCTTCAAGGTCTGATAAAGCAATGGGATAGAGATGATTCATCTCCATAAATTCCGAAAAATTATCCGTACAAAGCACTATTGTTTTGGGGATGGTAATTTGGGCATTTTCAAAATTATTCAGGCTATCATTTCGCTTAATCATAGCATCGATAAATGCCAAACCGCGTCCTTTGCCACCCAAAGAGCCATCGCCAATGCGCGCAAAATTAGAGTATTGGTCAAAACGGTCTCGCTGAAAAACGGCCACAACGCCTCTGTTCTTTACTTTTCGATAATGAACGATGGCATCAAAAATCACTTGCCGTACTTTAAGCAAATCACTCACATTGAAATTATCAATATTAATACTTTTCAGAAATTCGGCCAGCGGAAACATAGCCCTTGAATACAACCAACGTGAAATATTGTTGCGCGAAACATGATAGTAAAGCGATTCATTGCTAATTATGAATAACTTATCTTGCAACCCTCGCAAATTATGAATACGCGCTTCCTCCTCGCCCGTATCAGGATTAACAAAAATAAAATCTCCAAAGCCAAAATTGTCCGTTATTTTTTCACGCAGTTCGAGTGTCAAAGTTTTAGACATTTTATTCAAAAACACAGCGTTAACCGTATCGGCCAACATACGATTTTCCTCATCTGTAGATTCTACAATAAGTGGAATGTGCTTATCCGTTTTACGAATTTCTCGACACAAATTTATTCCCGCATGCTTATTTTTTTCGCCATTTTGCGGATAACTCACATCGGTTATAACGCCAAGCATATTGTGTTTGTATTTTTCGTAAATGGCCATTCCCTCTTCAAAAGTTCGTGCCAATAAAATTTTTGGTCGCCCTCGCATCCGCAACATTTGTTCGTGCTCATTGAGCGCTTCGGTCATAAAAGAGCGCGATTGCTTGAACACATATTTAAACAAATGCGGCACAATGGACGAATAAAAATGAATAGAATCTTCCACAAAGAGAATCACTTGTACACCCACCGAACTCACATCTTCATCCACATTCATGCGGTCTTCAATGAGTTTAATGATAGCCAGCAACAAATCAGAATTTCCGAGCCAGCTAAACACATAATCGATGGCACTTAAATCCTCATTGGCCAAGCGTTTAGACACAGATTTAGAAAACGGAGTGAGCAATACAATGGGTATATCCTGAAATTGATTTTTTACCTGCTTGGCCCATTCAAATGGATGGATATTATCGCCGCTAGGCATTGAAATTATCAATTCAAACGAACGCTCCCGTAGCAATGCGTTGGCTTCTTCTTCGTTGGAAACCAGCGTAAAACGGGGTGGATAACGCAGGTTGAGCGAAGTATATTCGTTGAACATTTGTTCGTCAATTCGCCCATCCTCTTCCAGCACAAAAGCATCGTATTTACTGGCATAAAGCAATACGTTAAAAATGCGACGTTTCATCAAATTAGCAAATGAAGTATCCTTAAAATATAGCTTCTTTATACTGGGAGTGTTCATAATGAATTAGTTTTATTTGATTGCATCCAATTATAGATTTACTGTTTTTCAATTTATAAATTTCAATTAGGCAAAAGTAATAAAACGCATTCAATAAAACATGTTTGGTATTTTTTAAATTGTATGTTTTTCTGTTTCTATACAACTTTAGTATTTATTCAATACAGTACGATTGATACAATTTCATTAAAATACAATTCAGAAATTGCATTAATTGAGTAATATCTATTATCTTTGTTTTATTTTTAAATCAAAAACAATAATAACAATGGAATTTAGCACCGTCATTAAACCCAAAGAAAAACTTTTTGACATCGATTTCAAAGAGCTGTGGAAGTACAGAGATTTGTTCTCCATGTTTGTAAAACGCGATATAATAACGCAATACAAGCAAACAATACTCGGCCCGGCGTGGTTTTTTATTCAACCTGCTATCACCACCATTATGTATATGGTAGTGTTTGGTGGCATTGCAAAAATTTCTACCGACGATTTGCCTCAACCCTTGTTTTATCTAGCTGGCATCGTTTGTTGGCAATATTTTGCCGATTGTTTGAATAAAACATCTTCCACATTTACGGCCAACCAAGGAATTTTTGGCAAAGTTTATTTTCCACGTCTCATTGTGCCTTTGTCAACCGTGGCTTCGGGATTGGTACGTATGGCTATTCAGTTTTTGATGTTTGCGGCAGTTTACATTTATTATATTTTCTCGGGGGTGGGTATAGCTCCTAATGTTTATATTCTTTTACTGCCAGTTCTCATCATTATGCTTGCAGGATTGTCATTAGGATTTGGAATTATTATTTCGTCAATGACAACAAAATACCGCGATTTAACGCTGCTATTTACTTTTATTGTACAACTGTGGATGTATGCCACGCCAATTATTTACCCTTTGAGCACCATGTCGCCAAACAAACAATGGATAATGGCCATCAATCCAGTAACTTCTATTGTTGAAACTTTTAAATACGGCACAATGGGTGTTGGCACTTTTAGCTGGGGAATGTTGGGCTATAGTTTTATGTTTATGGTGGTGCTAATGTCTATCGGAATAGTGGTATTCAATAAAGTACAACGGAGTTTTATGGATACTGTGTGAGAAATTATTGGGATTTTATCTCTATCCAAACTTATTAAATACTAGAACTTTACACGTTGATTCAATAGAGAAATTCTGTTGATTGAACGTGTAAAGTTTTTTTTATTTCAATGCCAACCTGCATTTTATTGGAAAATGATCGGAAGAAGAAGAAGTATTACTAATAATACCAATTTCAAAATCTATTACATCAAAATTATCATCGTAAAAAATATAATCCAGCCTAAGTTTATATAATGAGGAATTAAACGTACTTCCAAACTCAGTACCATATTTTGCAAAAGCATCATTTAATTCACCCTTCATTTTAGTATAACTGTAGGATATGGGAACGTCATTAAAATCGCCACAAACTATCTTTTTATAGGGAGTGGATTGAATAACCTCAGCAACTTTATCGGCTTGATTTGCTCTTACAGGATAAGCGACACTCAATTTTTGAGAAAAATACTTGCTTGTATTTATCAATTCTTTTGACACAAAATTATCTTTTAACTGTTGGGCTAGCAGCATATCATTTCCTGTAAACCGATTGGATTCCAAATGATTATTAAAAACCCTTATGGTATCTTCATTAACAACAATATCTGAATAAATAGAGGCATTGAAAATTGAAGTATATTCAATCCGTTCATTCTTGATAATCGGATATTTAGAAAAAATGGCTAAACCCGTTTTAGTTTCAATGTATTCGCCATCAAATTTGATATATTTGTAAGGATAGTTTTTAAATAAAGAATCAACATCATTTGCAGTCAAAAATGCCTTGTCCCTCCTCACATAATACTCCTGAATACAAATAATATCGGCATTAGAGCTGAGCAAATATTCAATCACTTGATTAGGATGATGTTTTAAATGCTTTTGTGTTGTTCCGTTCATCATTGTATTATAAGATACTACTACCAATGATTTTGATACTGGATTAGTTTTGATTTTGCCAAAATGAATTGGATATACTGTAGCTATTTGTGGGTAAGAAATAATTATTGCAATCAATGAAATAAGAAAAAACCACCGACGAAGTACGCCCCATATCACTATAAAACAGAAATTGATGAGTACAATGACAGGAAATGTCAATGAAAAATAAATAGGGAGTTCAAATTTAACGGGACTAATATAACCGCCTAGTAATGATAAAGAAATAGCAATAACAGAAAATATATTTAATGTAAGCAGAATATTATTTGCTGTTGATTTATTGAACATAATTCATATTGTAAAATGTATAAAAGTATGCTGGTTTATTAGTTATTTAATTGATTTTTGGGATTGTAAAACTAAATTGGCTCAATTATATCCCAACTAAAAATTTCAAAAGCTCGTTATTCATTTGAACAACAAGCTTTTAATTGGTTTTAGTGGAGCTGGAGGGAGTCGAACCCTCGTCCAAACAAGGAAATAATACGCCTTCTACATGTTTATCTTCGCTTAGGTTTTCGAGCGTGGGCAAGACCGAAGCCACCAATCCGCGCCTTATCCTTTTTGTTTCATCGCGCCTCCAAGGCTAAGCGCAACTATCCCCGATTTAGCTGCATCTCCATATCAAATCGCCTCGAGGAGAGGGCATTTGGGAAATGTCTCGT
>JFJP01041526.1_pt1 | contig 14646 bp, 10 predicted proteins | sample 431651 | NCBI WGS metagenome assembly JFJP01 (sample SAMN02602958, study PRJNA72255) | Microbial mat metagenome, whole genome shotgun sequencing project. | biome: fresh water; feature: sink hole; material: water; isolation source: purple microbial (photo- and chemosynthetic) mats found in...
GAATTGACGCCGTAGTCAGACCAGCTCTGGATCTGGCCATTGCGAGTAGTGTATTTGGTGCGTCCGTCCAGGTAGCTGTACGTGGCGTTAGTGACGCCGGCGCGGATGGTGGTGGAGTGGAGGCCTTCCGGGCTTGATGCATCATGCCCGTACAGATAGGTGGTGGCGATCCCTTGCTGGTCGATGCTTTCGACGAGCTGCCCGGCCAGGTTGTAGCGGTTGCTGGTGGATTGAGAGAGGCCTCCTGCCTGGGTGAGGGTTGTAAGGCGGCGACCGGCAGCGTCAAAAGTGTAGGTGGTATATAGGTCGTTTGTGCCACTCTGGCGTTTGACCCAGTCCATGCGGTCGAGTTTATCGTAGTGGTATTCGGTTGTCATGCCAGTGCTGTCGGTATCGGAATCCTTGCCGCAGCAGCCCCAGAGCGTTTCAGTGCGTTCTCCGGCGGAGGTGATGGTGTTGGTTGCCCGGCCAAAAAGGTCATTCTGGTTCTGTTCCCAAGAAACCTGGGTATAGGTCCCGCTACCGGTGGAATCGGTGCAAAGTTCTGTCGCATTGAATAGGGTTTGGCCGAATTGGTCGGCGATGTGAATGGTGCGGCTCGTCTGGTTGGGGATGCCGTTCGGACTGGTTGAGGTACCTGCGGTTGTGATCGTGCGGTGGTCCTCTCCTGCGCCAGCGGTGAACACCTGCGTGGCGGCGTCGAACGAGCCGGTTGCGTACTCGTAGCCCTGCAGGCGTCCGTCGGGCTGAAGGACGCTCTTTACTCTGCCAATCGCCACAACCTGCGCGTTATTTCCGTAGTAGGTTGTTTCGGTCCGAAGGTTGTCGGTGTTTCCAAATGAATTTGTGGCAGATGCAGCACGCTCAACGATAGCTACACGCTCGCCTGATGCGTTGGTTGTGTAGGCATAGTAGGTCACGCTGTTGACGATGCCTTGGGTTATCATCGTGACTGTGCGCGGTGAATCGGTCCGGTAGCCGGTAAGTTCACCGGAGTGGATTTGGTAGTCATTCTGTTCCAGGACCGTGGAGCCGGTACCAGCGATACCGTCTTTGAATCCACGGGTTGTTGTCGCAATGCGCCCGGAGGCATCGTATGTATGACTCATCCAGGAACCATCGGGCTGAGTTACGCTCTTGATCTTCGAGTAACCGTTTTCATTGGTATTGGCGTAGTATTCACGTGTTGTGACGAGTTCAGAGTCCTCGGTAACCACAACCTGCCGGGTGAGGACATTGCCCCATCCTAGGTCGGCGAGGTAGTCTTTGCTGTGGCTCACGGTCGTGTCCGCGGAATCCTTTACGAGCCACTCCTTGAGCGTGACGCCATTGGATGTGGAGGTTTCGACGGTTTCCTTGCGCTTTCCACCACCGGATATCAAGGCCCAAACCGGCCCTGACACGCCCTGGGTGTATTTATAGACGAATTCCGAGGTCTCGCCGCCAGAGGTCTGTTTCACGATTTTCAGCTCGTCATACGTATTGGTGGTGCTGATCACGTAGCGCACATGCCAGTCGCCGGGCATAGGCAGGATGTGGTATTCGCCAGATTTCTCGCCGACCTTGCTGTCATCGTAGAAATCCAGCCTGTAGGAGAATTCGTCGATGGTGTCGATCCTGACAAGGCCTTCCGGTGTCTTGATTTCGCGCGGCACGCCGTTCTCGTCGACAGTCGATTCAACCCCGCCACTCGATGAGGTGCTTATGAGACGGTATTTGCCATCATCGCCCAATGCCATTCGCCGATGTGCAGGGCGAAGCATTTCCGGCGAGCCCATGGCCTCGCTGGGTTCGTCCATCTCAAGCCTCAGGGATCCGGCGCTTCCCCCACCAGGCAGCCGCCCCAGCCCGAATGCGACGAGTATTGACGAGAGTTCCGTACGAATGCTGCCGAAGGCAGCACAAGACGTACAGGAGTCACAACCCACCCTGATATCGATCTCCTCGTATACACAGTTGTGTTTGCTATCCCGGCCTCGTAAGGTGACGATACCGCTGGGTGATTCTGGATCGGCGCGGAGGGTGATCTTATTCATACCCACAACCGTATCGGGACCAACAAACGACACGATTGGGAGCGCCGTCTCGCCTTCCGCAGGCGTCCGTTTCACGATCTCATAGAAAATCTCCCGAGTATCGGGTTCGACGGTCGTCATGTTCGCGTCAACCTCTTCCCCTAGAGCAAGAACAAAGTCAGAATTGTTTGTAACCTGCCCCTGAACGGAGAGTGTCAGATCCTTGAAGAAGGCAACTTCACAGGCAACTTTGCGTTTGGGTTCATCTGAATCATCTCGTGCACCGCTATAGTTGCAATCAAACCAGCTTAACAAGTCGAATCTACGGTTGACGCCGGGGCCGCTGTACGTCCAGACATGGTCAACCTGAGTTCCGCTTGTCAGGTAGTCTCCTGATGCGGGTGCCCACGCAGTATCGGGGTCGAACAACCGTTTCATGTCACCAGTCCATGATGTCGGATCCCACGTGAGATCACTTGATGCCTTTACCTGAGCACCAACGTTGACGCCTTTCTGCATCAGATCCAAGGTGGGTCGGAGGGGGCATCATCACATTCGGTATTTAGGAATGTGCTGTCGACCAACTCGACAACCGTAAATTGATCGTCCTTGTCATCGGACGGATTGATGCGGGCTCTCATAATCATGTCGTCAACGGCGGAGCTAACGGTGGTGCCGAGGACGCTAAGCGTGGTCGTGGTAGTAATATCGATGGTGCTGGAACCGGAGGGGGAAAAGGTGGCGGCACCACCGGGGGATGGGACAAGGCTCATATGCACGGGAACGCCCGGGGTTGTGGGAGTCAGCGTCACAGTGACATCATGGGAGGCAGAGTGGACCGCCTGCGCACAAACCCGGTCAATTGAAAAGTCGACGCCCACCACTGTGTATTTGACTTGGTCGCAGGCATTTGGCCGGGGATTGAAAACTGCCCTGATTTCCTTGTCACGGGGGTCACTAGATGCACTTTTTCCTTCAACCCACAGGGTCAGAGGGAAACTAGATACGGGATAAGTACCATCAGGGAATGGCGTACTTTTATCACTATTTCTGTATAAAACATTTCCGCTTGTGATGGTCACGGTTTCTGCTGAGGGCAAATCGGCTGGGAAAAGTGTGATTTTGACTTCAATAAGGTCATCTTCTCCGGTGATGGAGGATTCAGTCAGATCTGAGCTACCATTGGTGTTGTCATCGTCGTCGTTGAGAAGGACGTACCCTCCCCCGGTTTCTTCATCCGCTTCTGACAACCAGTTGCCTTGGGGGTCTTTCATTTCGACATCTACCCGCACGACTGTGAAGTCGGCCTCCGCCATGCAACCGCTTGGGGTGATTTGTACCGTAACTTTTTGATCCTGATAATTCGCACTTGGCGTCCCTGTTTCCTTAATCGTCGCCGTGTTTCCCGTCGGAGGAGCGGGGTCAAAAACCGTATTGAGTGAATTTAATGACCATGAGTATGATGCACTAATATCCGGCGTCACCGTTGCCGTCGCAGTTTCCGAATCGACGGGTATAGTGGTCGAATCAATCTTATAGATCCCGAGATATGGACCCATACCCAAGTCTACTTTAACGATGGTGAACAAATGTTCGTCCATAACCTCGCATTTATCATCAGCAGGATCATCTGGGTTGACGTAAGCGTCATCAGGGACAGAAACCTTGATTTGAGCCTGCATGTCCTCTGGCTCATCCGAGACTTCACTTGTGTATGTCACTTCCACATTTACGATGCCGCTTCCGTTGAAAACTGCTTCGCCCCACGCATCACCGGTAATTGCCACAGTTCCCGTACTCCCTAGCGGGGGGCCGATCACGTTAACACTCCATGTCGCCGTTCCCTCATCGGCACAAACGTATTCCGGCAGATTGTCGATCTCCACATCGAGTGTATACTCCCCCGCAGTCTCTGAATTGCACGCCGCATACACGAGACCAACGAAGGTAGCGAAAACACATGCTACGACCGAAACCAATAATATCTTGATCTTACTCATTGAAGTCTCAAATCCCTTATTGTTGTGGCATCAGGATGCCGCCGTAGTATGCTTCGCCTATGTATACGCCGTTCTGGTAGAGCTTGACGGTGTGGCCGCCGTCGGAAACCGTTTTACCGCGATAATCAATAGTTGTGTAGAGTACGGACTTCCCAAGCGTTTGTCTATCAGGAGAATCCCCATTTATCACTACGATTTTCCCTAGGGGCCCTTAGGGGTGAATGGCCCTTACTTAAGGACTTCTACCCTCTGAAAGAGAACCCACCCCGACCCCCTCCAAGGAGGGGAACTCGTTCGGGCGTAATCTCTTATCTTGATCCCCTCCTGGGATGGGCCATGGGTGGTTTTGCGGGTGAATGGCCCTTAAGTAAGTGCCATTCATCCTTAGGGGTGGGCAGCTCCATCAGGTACGGCGCGGTACCGACAGCAGCGGGCTATAACAGCACCACCAACACGCCCATGGCCACAAAGAAGCAGCCCAGCATCACCTTGCTGAACACGACGTTCCTCCTGCTCCAGGCCATGAGTGCCTCGGTGGTGAGGCCGAAGTAGGTCAGCACAAACACCACGATAAGCGGCAGGATGAACATGAAGTTATACAGCAGCAGATATGCCAACTCACGAGTCGACTGTCCGGCCTCCCTGATGACGACGACCAGCGTGGGGACCAGGACCTGCCCCGTACAGACCGTTTCAAGCCCGGTCACAAGAACGCCGATCGTAATGCCACCCAGAATCAAGTTTTTAGTTTTCAACCCCTCCCGCATGATTTTGTGGGATAGCCGTTTCACCTTATCAGGAAGTTGGAGCGTTATATCATCGGGATTAGCCCCCGCGTGGAATCTGTAGGCATCACGGAAGGATAGAAGCGCAAGCACGCCCAACAAGCAGAGCATAACGATCTCGATTCCCTTCTGTATCGTTTCAAACTGATCCAAAAGGTGTAATGCCCGTAGCAGACCGAACCCGATGGCGATATACGTCACAAACGCGGCAAGACAGTAGGTTGCGCCCATCACCAGCAAGCCCCTGCCCGCATTTTTTGATACACCAGCAAGCCCCTGCCCGCATTTTTTGATAGCCGGAGCATACTCATCAGGAACACCAGCGAAGCGATGGCACAGGGGTTAATGCCATCGGTAAGCCCCGCTATTGCCACGAGGCCCAGTGTGAATCCCTGCGAGCGCCTTTTGGCAATTTCAAGCGTTTCAGCCGCATTAGCGGCTTCCCGAATAGGCTCGGGGGCTACCCATCCCTCGGCCATGCGCGCTGCCACGCTCGCATCGATTTGCTGCAGGAGCCCCTTCTGGATCGATGCAAAGCCGTTAAAGACGTATTTATAATCGACAACCATGCAGACGGGCTCATTCTCCTTGATCCCAAGTTTCTCCTGATAGGCGAAAAGCTTTCGGATCACATCCATTTCCCCTACGTCATTGTAATTCAGGACATAAAAGCCCTCACGCGAAGAGCTTTGGGAAAGCTCGTAGCGAGGCTGGAACACGTCGACAGCCCCGGAGGGGGAGCCCTCGGAAGTGGGCGAACCAAATCGCTCCTTGAGCGCTGGCAACACCTGGTTCCTGATCTTCTGGCAATCGGGACAACCTTCCTCATAGAAGTAATCGATGATTACCGGGGGGACCGCTGGCGCCATCGTCTCTGCAACAGACGACATCCTAGTTACCGGGTTTGTCGGCGATTCCGACAACACAACGCGAATGGGCACGGCAACGATCCTGGCAGTCGGATGATCGGTGATGATCCTCACCTGCTGGCCGTCAAGCTCAGCCAATGGATGAATATTAATCACCTCACACCTGTATGCACCGGGTCCCAGGGCAGTGACTGTTGCCTTCATACCGTTGCCGGGCAGCTGAACCCCCGTGATCTTGAAGGGCGATTGATCTCTGGACTGAATGGCCACAAAGCGTGAGACGCCACCGCCAGCACCTTCCTTGAGAAGAAGCTCCTTTGGTACGGCGATCAGACCCCCGACAACGGCCGCCGATACCGGCGCAGTAAAGACAGGATATGCCGGGTTATCGGTGTATATCGAAATGTTAGCCTGCGTAAGCCCATTCGACAACGGAGGAACGGTTCGAACGGTAATCACGTGCGACGTCACCTCCGCCGCCTTTTCCGCGCTGACGGCAAATGTCGTCGCGGAGGAAACGACATTGGTTATCTGTATCACGGTGTCCGCACTGCAGATCAACTGCATTTGCTGCTTCACAACCGCATCAGCCTCCACCTCACCGAAACTGAGGCCGCTCGGCGAAAGCGAAACAGGGGGAACCACACTTCCTATAAAACGGAGTTGGAAATAGGGTTGTACCGGATCGTTTGAGGCGATGTAGAAGCTCTTCCTCTGCTGGCCGTTCCTGTGGTTCAGTGATAACTTCACCGTCACTTGCGTATTGCTGCCCGGCGCAATGGTCTTTGAGGCGATCGACATGGAGCCGCCGCAGCAGGCGCGAAGGTTTCCTATAACAAGATCCTCGTCGCCGAGATTGGCGATCGAGAAGGCGTGAGACACATCGCCGCTCGAAACATCACCGAAATCAAATACGGCATCGTCGCAGGCGATCCGGGGCGCGGCGACAACACTGACGGAAGGCAGCAGCGCGAAAAGGACAATCAACCGCCAGGCATACCCCCGGAAGGGTTTCAGCTTCAAGCCCATCAGGATCCCTTCACGGGCTCGCGGTCCTGAACCAATCGTTTTCTCAGGCTCTCCGATGAGGTCTTCGAGATACGCTGAAGTCGCCGATCGTCGCTGGCGGAAAGGGATTCAAGATACTCAAGATCACTCTCATCACCCAGGTCACCCACCGTTGCAATGGCCGCCAGGCGAACGGGCATTATCGCCCCCGTCTGAGCTAGTATCCGTGCCTGTGGGAGGACCTCCATTCTATTCATCATTGCGCATACTCTCAGAGCCGTGATGCGAGAGTCATGGCAGGTATCGCCAGAAAGCGCGATTTCCAGGGCGGCATCGCCGATTGCCTCGCGATCGAACTCTGTATGCTCACGGGAAAGCCGCTCAACAGCCAACAGCGCCGTTCCGGCGAACTTCTCGGAGCGCGTGACGAGTGCAGCCGCATAGGCATTGGTGATCGCGGCCACCTCCGGACTCTCTGGCGACACTACATCTTCATAATACTGGGCAAGATACTGAAGCGAATAGTCGCGCCACCTCTTTGTATGCGCCTCGTCCCTTGACATCCCTGCAAGCGTCGAGCCCAGTCCATCCGGCACTTGATTCTGGTTAAGCAGCACCACCAGCACATCGTTCTTGATCGCATCAAACGAGTTGGCAGGCAGCTCAGCATTATCCGCGTAGCGAAAATCCAGAAAGAGAGTCAGCGCCTCTGCATCATCCGGTGCGAGCGTTCGCGTCAGGTTCTTAAGGGCCTCGCGTCGGGCATCCCGATCCCTCTTGTCACCGCTCAACCCAAGCAAGGCACGTACAGACGGCGACATCTTCAGCCCCGCCAACTTCTTGTTCAACATCTGCTGGTGCGTGATGGCCGGATCCTCCGGCACCGCACCATCCGACGGCGGCTGCCCGCTGGTTAAAGCAACCGGCTTTTCAATATCAGTACCCCTGGGGCTTATTGCAGGAACGTTCACCCTGTCTTCATTTCTGCTCTCATTCGCCCTGAAAAGCACTAAACCGACCACCGCTACAAATGCGATTGCCACCATCCCTAATACGATTGATCGTTTCATGACCCTACTCCTTCCTTACCGAAAATGTCTGTTCCGCCAGCTTAGCATCACCAGCCCATATTTCAAACGTCCAGTTTCCCGGTACCATCTCCCATTCAGAATCCATTGTGAAGCCAGCATAGGTCAGTCCGTCTGCTTTCGGTCTCTGCTGCCACAGCTCCACAGTTGAGCTCGTCTTCGTGGTTGGGTCTGTTATAGCGGGGTGCCTTAGCTTAATCGTTACGACGACAGGATCAACATCCTGCCTGCCTTCAATCCGGTATCTTATACCAAACCGAACACCTTTTGTCGCGACAACAGATTCCGTCTGTTCGACGAGCCTGATATCATCGAGAGCGACCAGATACTTCAGTGACGTCTCAGAGGCCTTGACATTCTTTCCGGACCTGGCCTCAAAAACGCCATACTCAGCAATGCTTGCGCGTTGGTCACCATGATGCCGGCATCCAAACATAACAGCTAGTCCAAGACCCAGCAAAACAGCACGATATTCGATTTTATTCATAGTGACGGAACCTACAATTTCATGCCATCACGTCCACAAACCATGCACAAAGGACGCGATCCACCTTAACACAGCATGCACAACTTAATTCTTCATGGGCTTCAAAATCAATAATGTTTCGTATAGTACGCAAAAGCAGGCGGATCTGTCTATCAGGAGAATCCCCATTTTTGACTAAGGTATTTCCCTAGTCATCACTAAGAGACGCTTACGGTTAAACGGCAGCTCAATGAACTCGGCCCGATGATGCCGGGATCGATCAGCCGCCAGTACCGCAAACCGAAGGAAAAGCTACAGCCGTTCTACCAGATCAGCTACACGCACAAGATGAAAAGCAGGAGCGAATATCTCCGGAAGGAAAATTTGGCGGCCATCAGGCAGGAGACGGCCAACTTCAAACGCTACAAGAAACTGACCGAGCAATGGGTTGATCTGGCCCTGGAGCTATCCCAACTCCGCACTCGACAGGCAACCGCCGAGAATACAGAATAATAGCCAGAACTCATCCCTCACAAGCATAATCTATAGGTGTGTAAATATATTCCTATACTAATTGCCTGTCACCTTGTTCCCGATAAAAACGTCCATATTGCCCTGTCAAAGCCATCCCTGCTGACTCCAAGATTATCAGCTGCGAGCCCAACAACATTCCGAACATCCTCGTATCGGCGGTAATTCAATCCGGCTGCACTTACAAGGGAACGAACGTGCCGGTCAACCGCCAGCACTGGCATCCCGACAAGCATCTTGAGATAATCAGCTGTTTTGGGACCAATCCCTCGAAGCTGAAGTAGAATATTCACATTGCCTGGCTGTTGCAGCCAATCACTGAGCATATCCTCAGTTTCCAATCCTTCATTTGAGAATAGCCATGTCATCTCCATGATCCGCCGAGGCTTTTCGACGTCATTCCAGTTGAGCAGATTATGGAGACCATGGAAGCTTATCAGTTCTCTGAATCCCGATGTGGTTTTCGCCTCCTGATGCTCGTTGATAAGCCTTTTGACCCGTGGTTCAACGACATTTCTATAGTTAAGTCCTGTTTGAAGGCCGGCATCGACAATCGTTGCCCCCATGTGTTGATAGCTGTGGCGCGACCCAATCAACCCGAAAAACCCGTGCAACGAAGAAACATATGAGGCAAGCCTTTCAGCGTCGGCAACAACGTTCATATCCAAACCTCCATAAATCTGTTCTCACACTAGTCCGACACCTGAACATGCTCTAACGCCTGGAATCGATCTACACAGTTAGGACATGCACCACACGGCACTTTTGAAGCAGCCTGACAAGAATATGTTATGGCCAAAGGAACCTTCAGTTCAACCCCAATACTCGCCACTTGTTTTTTTGATAAATCACGAAAAGGCATTTCCACTTGCACTGACCCATATTCCGACAACATTTTCCCCAAACCCAAGAAAAACTGAGCCGAACAGTCAATCTCTTTGGCGTGATTACTGTTAATAAACCCTGCATAAAGGAGGGAGAATCCCCGAGACTGCGCAAACGCAGCCCCCGCTGATAACAAAAGCAAATTTCTATAGGGAAGGTATAGGGGATCTCCTTCCATATTGTCCACCCATAGGTTCGGTTCAGAAATAAGGCGAGAGGTTACTCCGCGATACACATCCGACACGTCAACTCGTTGTGGCGTTCCGCAGTCTTTCGGCAGCACTTTATTCAGCGTTTCATATTCAGTTTCAACACAATGCTGCCCGTAGTTAATAAATAGAGGAACAATTTTTGTCCCCTTTTCTTGAAGCCAATATGCCAACGTCGTGGAGTCCATTCCACCCGACGCGAGCAGTACCGCTGTTGCAGGACTCTCACTCATTGGCTCTTTCCCTTGGACGCATGCTTAAACACGGCTGAAATGACTTCATCAAGACTCGATGAAACCAGATGAGGCAATTGTGTTAGCATAAGATTCTCCGCATGTCCATAAGGATCATAAACAATGACAGGCATTTCCCTTTGAACAGCCATCCCAATCTCAATCAAAGTCCCGGGGTCATCATAGAGTAGCACAGCGACCATAATCCGACACTCATCCATCAAGCTTACATCGGCATCGCAAAGCATCTGTTTTCGCTGCGGCTCAGCGTTCAATCCCATTTCCCCATTCTCCAACACAGGACGTCGGGGACTGAAATTGTGGTAACTGAGGCATGAAACCAGTTGTTCAATCGGTCCCCGTTCTACGTGTTGAAAGTCAGGCGCGGCAATATATATATGGCATTGAGGGCGATCTTCCCATGACAAGGACACCCCCGACAACTGCACGATATCCTCCTTCGTAATTTGAAATGCTGCACGCGTAGCATCTCGAAAATCATCTGGGTGGGTTGTACAGGCATACTCAGCAGCAATGAACGAAGAATAGGCCAAGGCTGTTTTCACCTCCATGCTACGACGGTTAACGACATAGACAGCATCAAAACAATCACCCACCCCTACAGAATGGAGGATCGGCCGAGTTTGCGATGAAGTTCGAATGACAGATTGGCGGCTGTGGGCTGGAAAATACCTTGTTCCCCCACGGTTCTCCTTGAAAAGTACAGCGTCGGCAAAGCCACCGAGCAGAGTGTCACACAGATTAGACACCGAACCACGGTACCGCGACTTGAACACCTCCGATGACGTGGAAAGCATAATGGTGGAAAAACTTCGCCCTAATGCAGAGAATTCACTTGGGTCATCTGGCTGATAATTCGCATCAATATGGATATCCGCCGTTGTTTGACCTACAGCAGTCAATACACTTGAGACATCAAAACCACCCGGAAATATTATGTAATCCGTGATTTCTCTATCCAAGCATACTTGGGCAAGAGCCTTATGATTTATTATCGTTCTATGTTCATCACGCAGAAGGAACTGATATCCCTGTGGTCCTGCCTCGGTTGGTTCCCCAATTGTGACAACGTTAGGACTCCCTAAGACATTACCAACCTTGTGAACGGAAGCATTCCCATGAGATTCCGCGAAAAGATAAATATTTGCATCAAGATACTCAGGGGCGAAGTAAGCAAGAACAAATGATGTGTCCATTGCCCATAATGCCCGTGCAGCATGAGCGATCCCGCCTAAACGTAACTTGGGCTCTCGCCCGCTCCCAAGAAATGTGACATCGACGAGCACCTGACCTATCAGGCACACTTTTATCGCACCCATCATTTACGAGGCTCCAAATCAACCCGAACGACAGGCACAGGCTGAGCTCTGACAGATTTCACCATCCCAGCATAAGTGTAACCCTGTTTCATGCACTGCAGAAGGTAGTTGTATTCGGTCGGCAACAGCCCCACCAATAGCCTATCTTCTTCTGCTTCCACCCCAAGTCGTCCACCAACCAACGTCGGCTTAACGGCGACAGGCATGCCGACTAAGGGCATTACTTGGTTCTGGGAAAAATAATCGCTTCGGCCAACATCCTCAAGAGTCACATTCGCAAGGATTCGCTCACATTGATCAACCTCCGCCGAACCTTTGCCCCCACCCCCTCCGCCACCGCCGTTCTTTGCGCTCCCCCTTGGCGTTCCCGGGTAATCTGAAAATCTTCCTGTCCCAGCTGACCCCATGTCTTCCTCCTGACTGAACCACTGTTAATTAACGCCCATTTGTCTTAAGAAGGAGGAGACGTGGCCCCTCCTCCCGTTAATTGTTATTTACAGCCTGACCCCGAAAGACGCGCTCCGACATGCTGTTCGGGAATAGATGGCCCATTTCCACGGCGAACGCAACCATCAGGGAATTGAAAACATCATTCCCAGACGCTTACACTTGCCCCCGCCGACCCTGGTCCGGAGAAACGCCGGGAGGGGGGGGCTAATGGATGACCCCGTTACCACAAATTCTTGAGGGCCAACCCCAATCCCCTACGTGCAATAACGCCCTGCGCATTCTGATCGAGGCTGTTGAGCGGCACTCCTTTCTCTTCGCCTTAGCTTTAGTAGATTACTCTAGTACTCTATCATGAAACAGTACATCCTTCTCAAAACGCGACCGTTTTGACTGAGTCCAGATCTCATCCGTCGCGCTGTCATAGGTCTTCTCAAATACTATCAGCACAGACCGTCCATCACTTCGCCACTTGGCAAAACTAAGGTACGGGCGGGCCAAACTCGTTTTTGCAAACGTTGGGTCATCCAGTTCCTTTGTCTCCACTTGCCAATTCCAATGGGCATAAGAGTGCGTTTCAAAGTCTCGCAGTGTTAGTTTCCGTTTTGCGCCGTCAGGATACTGCACCAATTCTTCTCGTAGCACCAAATGCATCAGACTTTCCCCGAACTGCGCCTGTTCCTCGTATGTGTAATCTGCCTTCTCCTGTGCTAGTTCTCGGATGAGTATTTGAAAATCGTACCGGGTGTCCACCAACTGGACAATGTAACCATTCACCTTGTATCTTACAATAAACCCGTCCTTGCCTGATACCGCATTGCTTGGCGAAGCGCTACCTACACACGTTAGATGCCCCATTCGAACGGGGACAGCATTAGATTCAAAGTACCGCGGCAAGAAATTTGTATTGATCAAGAATGACGCCCAGAGTTTAAAGTCTTCGGCATACTCATGCCCCCTTGGGTCGCGGTCCCCCTTTGGAAACCGGTGAATTCCATCCATTCCCTTCTCGTTAGCCCATTTGCCTTTCACCATCACGGCAGCCTTATCATTCCATTGTCTATTGCCCTCCGACCTGCCGTCTTGGTCGTTAGCTATAGCGAACCTAGGCAAACAACCAACAGCAACAACCAAACATAACAACCATCTAACTATCTTCATAATAACCCTCGCAATTTCTTAGTGCGTATTACTAGTTCCTGCATCAGTATTTGGCATCAACGTAGCATGCGGCATGGGACGCCACGCGGGGTGTAAGGTACTATCAGTGTTTCGCAGCCAATGATACCAGTTAAATGCATGAACATTGTCGGTGGCTTGATTTTCAGCGGTACCGGCAACCCGACTCGGCGCATTGTTCATAATCTTGTAGGTCGCCATATGGGGCCCTTGCACACTGTAACAAACAGCGCCATCAGCAGATTTGCAAACCCCCTGCCAATTGTTCCGCGCTGCACCACCTCCTTGACACTGCCTCTTATATCCACCCAGGACAGGGTCCGTTGCTATATAGATAGAGCCTCCCGCATTCGATTCATCGATCTCGTTCACACAATCTATTACATATGGCCCAATACCAAGAGCCGTCATTGCATCACTCATCGTGTTGGCCCATGCCTTGCAATCGCCACCCAACACACCGGAAGATGGAGCAGGTTCATCCATTGCGTTACCGGAATCGTAAGCGACTGGTGCCACTGCGGTCATATTGCGCCAGCGCTCCTCGAAAGACCCTGGATTCCCCTGTGTGAAAAGCCAATTCAACAACGGCCCGTGCTTGCCCATGCGCCACATTGTATTTTCTGCAATGTGCGCTTCGCTGTCCGCCTGATGAGTCTCCGGCCCCTGAGTAGCGCCGCCGCCCAACAAGTGTGTGTGCTCAATTGGTTGAGCCCATTCAACAGCCCTATGCAACACCTTGACCCATGGCGTGGCCATAACCCCACACGGTGCCTCAAGAACGAGATACAGGGTATGAGTTGTCCTCTGATGGCCTGGCACATTTTTCCAATCTGCTCCATCCTTGTAATAGAACTTCATATCGATTGCCAGAGTCTCTTCCGCAACTTTCCCGTTCTGGCCCACTTTTGCAGCATCCTTGCCCTGCAAGCGATATTCGCCGCCAGACTGAATATCCTCATTATCGCCAGCCGAATCCGGATCATCCTCATAATTCACAGGCTCAATCTTCAGCTCCGGGCAACCGGTTCCACCGCCGTAACCAACGCCAACAATGGCATTCCCGGGCAGATGTGATACAGCCTGAGACCCCATCTTGACCTTGATTTGAGGTTTACTGCCGACCTTATAGCAAACAGGACGATTAAAGGAATCGTCTTCTACCTGATCTGGGTCTGTCGCATCCTGCTCAGGGAAATTGAAGAGAGCATGCGACGTGGCCTCAGCGCGACGTGTACCATCCTGCTTATCCACATCTCCTTTGTCAGTTGGATCTGCTGGAGTATTCGCTCCTATCTTCCAGACAGGATCGCTCAATGCAAAGTCGTTCCCTGCCCCGGCGGCAGTGTCCGTGCTCTTCGTCAAGTGATAGATTAAGTCGTATTCTTCATTATTCGCACCAGCGTCCTCAAAGCCCATTTCCGAAACGCCAAGGCGAACCACATAGAGATCACATTCCTTCGTGCAGATGGCTGTGGCGGCAGTGCCATCCTCGTACACCTTCAACTCCACCTTGTATTTCTTCGGTGTGACATACTTGCCCTTATCGGCGGTATCCGTACCGTCCTTCTTGATGCCCCATTTACCATCC
>JFJP01002991.1_pt1 | contig 14645 bp, 11 predicted proteins | sample 431651 | NCBI WGS metagenome assembly JFJP01 (sample SAMN02602958, study PRJNA72255) | Microbial mat metagenome, whole genome shotgun sequencing project. | biome: fresh water; feature: sink hole; material: water; isolation source: purple microbial (photo- and chemosynthetic) mats found in...
GCATTCCCAAGTGCATTTCGACTACTCTGGCCGGCTCTTGATGCCGGCCTCCTGGATTGGAAGACAGCATGAGCGTTGCCAAAACCAGCGCACTACGCCAGGCCATGCGTGATTCTTATCGCATCGACGAAACGACCGTCGTAGGCGACCTCGTCAATCGCGCCCGCTTTACGCCAGCGGAACAGCAGCGCATTCTTGAACGCGCCCGGCCGTTGGTGCAGACGATCCGCGACAGCCGCCTGAAGACCAGCGGCATCGATGCCTTCCTGAACACCTACGACCTGTCTTCGCGTGAAGGCGTCGTCCTCATGTGCATGGCCGAAGCGCTGTTGCGCATTCCCGACGCTGAAACGATCGACCTCCTGATCCGCGACAAGATCGGCCATACCGAGTGGGTAAATCGCCTCGGCACCTCGCACAGCACCTTCGTCAACGCCAGCACCTGGGCGCTGATGCTCACCGGCCGGGTAGTCAATCTTGAAAACGACGACAAGAACCTCGGCGGCACCTTCAAACGACTGATCGCCCGCGCCGGTGAACCGGTGATCCGCCAGGCCGTCATTACTGCCATGCGCATTCTCGGCAAACAGTTCGTCATGGGCCGCGACATCGACGAAGCGCTCGACCGCGCGCGCAGTGCCGAGAAACACGGCTACCGTCACTCGTACGACATGCTCGGCGAAGCGGCGCGCTGTACCAACGACGCGTTGCGCTATTTCGAGTCCTACACCTCCGCCATTGAAGCCATCGGTGAGGCGGCGAGCGGTCATCCAGCGCTCGAAGCGCCTTCGATTTCGATCAAGCTTTCGGCACTGCATCCGCGCTACGAAGTTGCCCAGCGTGACCGCGTGCGCCGCGAATTGTGGCCGGCGGTCAAGGCGCTGGCGCTGAAAGCCAAAAGTCTTAACGTCGGTTTCACCATCGACGCCGAGGAAATGGATCGCCTGGAACTCTCGCTCGATCTGATCGAAGCACTCGCGCTCGATTCGGAACTGGCCGGCTGGAACGGCCTGGGTCTTGCTGTCCAGGCCTATCAGAAGCGCGCTCTGGCCGTCCTCGACTGGCTGGCCGACCTGGCGCATCGCTCGAGTCGCCGGCTGATGGTGCGCTTGGTCAAGGGCGCCTACTGGGACGCCGAAATCAAGCTGGCGCAGGAGCGCGGCCTCGCCGACTACCCGGTGTTCACGCGCAAGGCGTCGACCGACGTTTCCTATATTGCCTGCGCCAAGTGCCTGCTCGCCGACCCGGTGGCTTTCTACCCGGCGTTTGCCACGCACAACGCGCATACGCTGGCGGCTGTCGCCGAGATTGCCGCCAACTCAGGCAGTAACGAATGGGAATATCAGCGCCTGCACGGCATGGGCGACGAGCTTTACGACGAAGTGGTCGGCAGCGACAAATGGGGGCGCGCCTGTCGCGTCTATTCCCCGGTCGGTTGCCACGAAGACCTGCTCGCCTATCTCGTGCGCCGCCTGCTTGAAAACGGCGCCAACTCATCGTTCGTCAATCGCATCGCCGACGCCGTATTGCCGGTCGAGATGCTGGTGGCTGACCCGATGGAAGCGGTTGCCGCGCTGGCCGTCAAGCCGCACCCCGGAATTCCGTTGCCCCGCGATTTGTTCGGTGTGCAGCGCATCAATAGTGAAGGACTGGACATGTTCGATCAACCCTCGCTCGACAGCCTGCATCGTGCGCTTGAAGACAGCGGCAAGATCAGCTACCTCGCCGAACCGCTGATTGGCGGGCTAGCCCCCGCCGGCACCAGCCGGCCGGTCTGTTCGCCGTCGGACCGGCGCGATATCGTTGGCCAGGTGGTTGAAGCCCGATACGACGACGCTAGCGGCGCCATGGCCCGGGCGCAGGATGCGTTCCGTGGCTGGGAAGAAACCCCGGCCAGCGAGCGCGCTGCCATCCTGGAGCGCGCCTCCGATTTGTTGCAGGGCAGGTTATACGAACTGGTCGCCCTGATCGTTCGCGAAGGCGGTCGCACGCAGGGCGATGCCGTTTCCGAAGTGCGTGAAGCCATCGATTTCTGCCGTTACTACGCCGCGCAGGCGCGGGAGAAATTCGCTGAGCCGATTCTGCTGCCCGGCCCGACCGGCGAGCGCAACAGCCTGTCGCTGCACGGCCGCGGCGTTTTCGTCTGCATCAGCCCGTGGAATTTCCCGCTGGCCATTTTCGTCGGCCAGATCGCGGCGGCGCTGGCGGCCGGTAACGCGGTGGTCGCCAAGCCGGCCGAGCAAACGCCGCTGATCGCCGCGCTGACCGTGCAACTGCTGCATCAGGCCGGCGTTCCCGCCGATGTGCTGGCCTTCCTGCCCGGCGACGGGCGTATCGGTGCGGCGCTGGTGGCGGATCGACGTTGCGCCGGCGTGGCCTTCACCGGCTCGACCGAAGTCGCCCGCCTGATCGCCCAGTCACTGGCCGCCAAGTCGGGCCCGATTGTCCCGCTGATCGCGGAAACCGGCGGCCAGAACGCCTTGATCGCCGATTCTTCGGCGCTGCCCGAACAGGTCGTGCGCGATGTGTTGGCTTCGGCTTTCAACTCGGCCGGTCAGCGCTGCTCGGCGTTGCGCGTGCTGTTCCTGCAGACCGACATCGCCGATAAGGTCAGCGCCATGCTGGGCGGCGCCATGCAGGAGTTGCGCATCGGTAACCCGGCCGACATCCGCACCGACGTTGGCCCGGTCATCGACGAAGAGGCGAAGCACCTGCTTGAGGAACACAGCCGCAAGCTCGAGAGTTTCGCCACCCCGATTCATGTCTGCAGTCTGGACGACGAGGCCACCGCCAATGGCACCTTCTTTGCGCCACGTGCCTACGAAATCGACCGCCTCTCGCGCCTCGAGGGTGAAGTCTTCGGACCGATCCTGCACGTCATCCGCTGGCGTGCCGACGAGCTCGATCAGATCTGCGACGCCATCGCCGAGACCGGCTATGGCCTTACGCTGGGAATCCACAGCCGCATCGACGAAACGGTAGCGCGCATCACGCGGCGCCTGCCGATCGGCAACACCTATGTGAACCGCAACATCATCGGTGCCGTCGTCGGCGTGCAGCCCTTCGGTGGCGAAGGACTCTCCGGCACCGGCCCGAAAGCCGGCGGCCCGCACTACCTGTACCGCTTCGCCAGCGAGCGCACACTCTCGGTGGATACCACGGCGGCGGGCGGCAATGCGAGTCTGATGTCGCTGGGCGAAGAGTAAAACGGACGTTCAGAAATAGATACAAAAGGAGTTTTATGGCTTTAGCAATTCAACAGCTCATCAACGGCCTGACGCTGGGTGCCGTTTATGGACTGATCGCCATCGGCTACACGATGGTGTACGGGATCATCGGGATGATCAATTTCGCTCATGGCGATATCTATATGGTCAGCGCCTTCATCGCTGTTACCGGTTTTACGCTGCTCGCCTCGCTGGGAGTGAGTTCGGTGCCACTGGCGCTGGTGACGGTACTGGTCCTCTCGGTGCTTTTCACCTCGGTTTACGGCTGGGCCGTCGAACGCACAGCTTATCGTCCGCTACGCGGATCGACCCGTCTGGCGCCGTTGATTTCGGCCATCGGCATGTCGATTTTCCTGCAGAACATGGTTCAGTTGACGCAGGGCGCGCGGGTCAAACCGATTCCCCCGATGTTCGTCGGTGGAATTGATCTATTTACCAGCGAAGGATTCACCGTACGTCTGGCCTACTCGCAGATTCTCATTGTTATCGTCACGGTGGCGCTGATGTCCGGCTTTACCTATCTCATCACCAAAACTTCGTTCGGTCGCCAGCAGCGCGCCTGTGAACAGGATCGCACGATGACCGCGCTGCTTGGCATAAACGTCGACCGCACCATTTCGCTGACCTTCATGATCGGCGCGGCGCTGGCGGCGGTGGCCGGCGTCATGGTGACGGTCTACTACGGCGTGGTCGATTTCTACATCGGCTTTGTCGCCGGCATCAAGGCCTTTACGGCGGCGGTTCTTGGTGGCGTCGGTTCCTTGCCGGGCGCGATGCTCGGCGGGCTGATCATCGGGCTGATCGAGGCCTTCTGGTCGGCCTATCTGTCGGCGGAATACAAGGATGTCGCGACCTTCAGCATTCTCATCCTGGTGCTGATGTTTCGTCCCTCCGGCCTGCTTGGCCGGCCTGAAGTGGAGAAAGTCTGATGTCCGCCCCCGTGTACGCCCACGAGGCGCCGACCGCCGCCGAGCGTGTCAAGGACGCGCTGGCCGTTGCTTTTGTCGCCCTTTTGCTGGGAATCCCGATGATCGGCCTGACGACGGTCGATCAGGGCGGTTCGCTCGTGGTGGCGACGCGCTGGTCGTGGCTGGCGGCGTTTGCTGCGGCCTGCTTTGTCGGCCGGCTGGTCCTGCGCTTTTCGCTCGATACGCTGACGCGTCGGCGCACGGCACGTCAGCGTGCGGCGGGTGCCAAGACTGTAAAGATCGCCGGCGCCAGCCGCCTGGTGAGCACCATTGGCTGGGTGGCGGTCGCGTTCTCTCTGCTGTTGCCCATCGTCTTCTCGGACAACCGCTACGTCGTCGATACGGCGACGACGGTCCTGATCTACGTCATGCTGGGCTGGGGATTGAACGTCGTGGTCGGCTTGGCCGGCTTGCTCGACCTCGGGCACGTGGCCTTTTACGCCGTCGGGGCGTATGCCTACGCCCTGCTGTCGACCCAGTTCGGCTGGGGATTCTGGACGGCGCTGCCGGTCGCGGCGCTGATTTCCGCCGCGTTTGGCGTGGTGCTTGGCTGGCCGAGCCTGCGTCTGCGTGGCGACTATCTGGCCATCGTCACGCTGGGTTTCGGCGAGATCATCCGCGTCGTACTGAATAACTGGACCTCGCTTTCCGGCGGGCCAAACGGGGTGACCTCGATTCCGCGCCCGACCTTCTTCGGGCTGGCGTTCAAGCCGCCCGGCGATACGCCGACGTTCGCGGGCTTCTTCGGGCTGGATTTTTCGCCGGGGCATCGTATCGTCTTTCTGTACTACGTCATCCTGGTGCTGTGCTTGCTGACCAACGTGTTCGTCACCCGCCTGCGCAAACTGCCGGTCGGTCGTGCCTGGGAGGCCGTGCGCGAGGACGAGATCGCATGCAAAGCGCTGGGCATGAACGTGACCAACGTCAAACTCTCTGCCTTTGTGCTAGGCGCCATGCTCGGCGGCGTCGCCGGTGTCTTTTTCGCCGCACGGCAGGGCTTCATCTCGCCGGAGTCCTTCACCTTCAACGAATCAGCGATCATTCTGGCGATTGTCGTCCTCGGTGGCATGGGCAGCCAGCTGGGTGTCGTCCTGGCCTCGCTGGTGCTCGTTCTTCTCCCGGAACTCGGCCGGGATTTCGCCGAATACCGGATGCTCCTGTTCGGCACGGCGATGATTCTGATCATGATCTGGCGACCAGGCGGCATCCTGTCGAAGCGCGAACCGACGCTGCGTCACGTCAAGGATGGAGGTCGCGCATGAACGGTGTGCACAACATCCTCAACGTCGAGCGCCTCTCCATGCGCTTTGGCGGCCTGGCGGCCATCGACGACCTGTCGCTCGACGTTCCGGTCGGCAAGATCACCGCCGTGATCGGCCCCAACGGCGCCGGCAAGACGACGCTGTTCAACTGCCTGACCGGTTTCTACAAGCCGACCGTTGGCAGCGTGCGGCTGAATCATCCGCAGCGCGGTACGCTGTTGCTGGAAACCTTGCCCAGTCATCAGGTCGCGCACAAGGCGCAGGTGGTGCGCACCTTCCAGAACATCCGCCTGTTTCCAAAAATGACGGTGCTGGAGAACCTGATCGTCGCCCAGCACAACGCCTTGCAGCAGGCCTCGTTTTTCACGCTGGCCGGGCTGTTTGCCTTGCCTTCGTATCGACGCGCTGAAGCCGCCGCCATGGAGAAAGCCGTGAACTGGCTGACGCGCCTGGGCCTGATCGAAAAGGCGGATACCGCTGCCGGCGATCTACCCTACGGCACGCAGCGGCGCATCGAAATCGCCCGCGCGCTGTGCGTCGATCCGATCCTGCTCTGTCTGGACGAGCCGGCCGCCGGCCTCAATCCGCGCGAATCGGCGGAACTCAACGAACTGCTGATGCGCCTCGCACGTGACGAGGGCATCAGCATCCTGCTCATCGAGCACGACATGAGCGTGGTCATGAAAGTCTCCGATCACATCTGCGTGCTCAACTACGGACGCAAGATTGCCGAAGGAACGCCGCAGGAAATCCAGAACGATCCGAACGTCATCAAGGCCTACCTCGGCGAGGAAGACGCCGATGAAGAACTGCATGCGGAGGTCGCCCCATGATGCTGCAAATGTCGGGTGTGCATGCCCACTACGGCCACATTCACGCGCTGCAGGGCGTTGATGTTTCGGTGCAGGTCGGCGAAGTAGTGACCCTGATCGGCGCCAACGGTGCCGGCAAGTCGACGCTGCTGATGTCGCTGTTTGGCCAGCCACGCGCCTCGGCCGGACGCATCATTTTCGACGGCGAGGATATTACCCGCCTGCAAACGCATGATATTTCGCGGCGCGGCATTTCGCTGGTGCCCGAAGGGCGACGGATTTTCCCGCGCATGACGGTGATGGAAAACCTGCAGATGGGCGCCGTTCTCGCCGATCCGGCCAATCTGCATGTCGATCTCAAACGCATGTTCGCGCTGTTCCCGATCCTTGAAGAACGTTGCGAACAACGTGCCGGAACGCTTTCTGGCGGCGAACAGCAGATGCTGGCTATCGCCCGCGCCCTGATGTCGCGGCCGAAGTTGTTGCTGCTTGATGAACCCTCGCTGGGCTTGGCACCGCTCTACATCAAGAAAATCTTCCAGACCATTCGCGAGCTGAACCGGGATCACGGGATGACCATTTTGCTCATCGAGCAGAACGCGCACCATGCTTTGCGTGCGGCGCACCGGGGCTACGTTCTGCAACACGGGCAGATCATCCTTTCCGGAACTGGCAAGGAGTTGCTGGCCAGCCCTGAGGTTCGGGCGGCGTATCTTGAGGGTGGACACGGAGCCGCTGGAAAATAGGATGAGGCTGGAAACCGCATGAAATGGCGATCTACGCGTGCATTGATGCGGATTTTCAGTGCAGTGCTATGTAGGTTGTTTGTCCATGCGGGTTACAGTCAAGTAGGGTGTGCAGCTTGCTGCGCACGCGGAACAGCGTAGGAATGGTGCGCAACGCTTCGCGTTTCTCACCCTACCAACCCCCTATCAAATGACCGGCTGAACGACAATGTCCGAACACTCGTCTCCACCCCGCTGGTTGCCTTTCGTGGTTCTTGGCATCGGGCTTTGCGCCGTTTCCTGCGGCGCCATTTTTGCCCGCTTTGCCCAGGGTTACGGCCTGCCCTCGCTGGCTATTGCCGCGCTGCGTCTGGGCTTGGCGGCGTTGATCACAGTCGCGTCGTGCGCTGTTGGCGCTAAACCAGCGGCAGGCCCTGCTTACCCTGGGGGCCGGCTTCTTTCTGGCCCTGCACTTTGCGACCTGGATCAGTTCACTCGAATACACGTCGGTGGCCAGCAGTACGGCGCTGGTCACGACCAATCTGTTGTGGATCGGCATCGCGTCCTTCGTGCTGTTCGACGAAAAACCGCGTTGGCTGATGATTGTCGGCATGGCCGTTTCGATCTCGGGCAGCGTGCTGATTTTCTGGAGCGATAGCAGTACAAGCGCTCCGGGAAGCAATCCCTTGCTCGGCAATTTCCTGGCACTGGCCGGGAGCTGGTGTTTTTCGGCCTATCTGTTAATCGGTCGCCGTTTGCGTGCGGATATGCCGCTAACCGCCTACATCTGGCTGGCCTACGGCACGGCGGCGCTAATTCTGGTGATGGCTTGCCAAGTCGCGGGCGTTTCGCTGATCGGGTACAGCACGCCCGCCTATCTGGTGGCTCTCGGCATGGCAGTGGGGCCACAGCTGATGGGCCACACCGCCTACAACTGGTCGCTGAAACACGTTTCGTCGACCTTTGTCGCCGTGGTCACGCTCGGTGAGCCGGTGGGTAGTGCAGCGCTGGCCTGGGTTTTTTTCGGTGAGACTTTTGCCTTCGTCCAGGGCATCGGTTTCGTTCTGCTGCTTGCGGGGATCTATCTTGCGGCGCGCGGTGAGGGCCGCGCTTGAGCCGGAACTTATCGGTTGTGCCTTGGCGAAACCACTTGCAGTAAGATTTTTAGCAGGGCGTCGGGGTCAATCGGTTTTGGAATGTAGCGGACCATGCCTGATGCAATGCACCTTTCCTGTTCGTCGCCCAGGACGTGTGCGGTCTGTCCGACAATCGGCAGATCGGGGGCGAACTCCCGAATGCGACGTGCTGCTTCGTACCCATCCATCTCGGGCATTTGTACATCCATAAGCACGAGGTCATACGCGGCTGCGCCATCGCTCAAAACGCGTTCGACGGCGTCCTGGCCGTTGCCGACGACAACTATGCTGGCGCCTTCTTCAAGCAGATTGTGTTCGAGCACCATCTGGTTGATGGGGTCATCTTCCGCGACCAATATTGAAAGGCCGGAAAGAGGTTTTCCGAGCCGAACGGAGTCGCCTTGATCGATGCCCGCCTGCGTTTTTAAGAGCTTTTCGGGTTTTATGTAAGGCAGACAAAATTCGAAGAAGCTGCCGATCCCGGATTGGCTCTCGACGCGAATATCACCACCCATCAGCTCCAGGATTCGTTTGCTGATAGTGAATCCGAGACCCGTTCCGCCGAAGCGGCGAGTGGATGATCCGTCTGCCTGCAGGAAGGGGGCAAAAATGTCATCGAGCTGTTCAGCGTCCATGCCGATGCCGGTATCCGTTACACGGAACACCAGCTTTTCTCCCACGCGGCACGTCGTGAGCGTGACTGTTCCGACGTCGGTGAACTTGACGGCGTTCGAGAGCAGGTTCAAGAGTACCTGACCAACGCGCAACGGGTCGCTGATGCAGCTTGTCGGCAGATCAGGCGCTTTTTCCAGCCGCAGTTCGAGTCCCTTGGCGACGGCGCGATCCCTGACCAGGTCGAGTGCATTGTCAATGGCTTCATGCAGTAAGGTTTCTGTTTGCGCGATGCGCAACTTGCCCGCTTCGATTTTTGAAAAGTCCAGGACGTCGTTAACCACGCCGAGGAGCTGGTTGCCTGAGGTGATAATCTTTCTGAAAGCGTTGAGTGTCTTTTCAGCATCCCGAAAATTACGGCTACCGATCTGCGCAAAGCCCAGAACACCGTTGAGCGGGGTGCGAATCTCGTGACTCATGTTGGCCAGAAACTCGCTCTTTACACGTGCCAGATGCTCGGCGGCCGTCAGTGCACGTTCCCTGGCCTCGGCCGCCGCGCGCTGTTCGCTGATGTCGACAAAGCTGACGACGGCTCCCGATATTTCGCCGTTTTTGTGTGTGGGATGAACGGCATACATCACCGGGACCGCGTGCCCATCGGAGTGCCAGTAGACCTCGTTATCGATGCGGATTTCGCGGCCGGTCAATAGGGCCTCGCGCGCAGGACATTCCTCGTTCAAGTAGGGCGAGCCGCCCGGTCGGCTGTGATGAAATAACTGGTGGGCGTTCCGGCCTATGGCCTCTTCGCTGCGATACCCGAGCATTGTGCAGGCGGCTGGATTGACAAACGTAATCCGGCCCTCGGCATCGACGCCGTACAGACCATCGGCGCTGGATTGCAGAATGTGGCTGGCCTTGGCTTCCGTTTCGAGCAGGGCTGTCGTGCGCTGCTCGACAAGTTCCTCCAGATGCTGGCGGTGCAACTCGAGTTCAGCCTCGATCTTCTTGCGATCCGTGATGTCTCGCGCTGAGCCCACCGTGCCGATGACTTCGCCATTGGCGTCAAAGAAGGGCGATTTATGGACTTCCAGGCAGACAAATCGTCCTTTGACGTTGCCGTATTCTTCAAAAACCAAGGGCTCGCCACGCTCAAGAGTGATGGCGTCGCTGTCCTGACAAAGCTCACCGAAGGTATGCCAATCAGGGTTGTCCTGGTGTTTGTCCCGTTCGCGCTGGGCGAAGAACATGTCGGTCCTTCCCAGAGGTTCCTTTATGTTGGCCGCATTCAGGAGCTGCTCGCATATCGCCTTGTTGGCGAACAGGTAGCGCTTGTCCAGACCTTTCGCCCAAATCATGTCGGGGACGTTGTCGCACATCAGTCGCAGCATCGAAGCAAGGTGGCGCGAGCGTTCCTCGGTCGTGCGCAGCGTCTCTTCCGCCTGTTTGCGCTCAGTGATGTCGTGGCCGATGCCCAATACCCCGATCAACTGTCCCGAAGCGCCAAACATCGGCGTCTTGATGGTCTCCAGCAACTCGCTGTGGCCGTCATCGGCAAACGATATCCATTCCTCGTTCGCTGTAGAGCGGCCATTAGCTATAGCTAACTGATCCTGTTGACGAAAAAAATTGGCCAGCTCCTCGTCGACAAAATCGTAATCCGTCTTGCCAACGATATCGATCTCGCGTGCCCCGAAGAAGTGCCCGAAACGATTATTGCAGGCCAGATACCGGCCTTCGGGATCTTTCAGCCAGACCAGATCGGGAAGGCTATGAATCAGCGATTGCAGTTGGCTATGCGCGTTTTCAATCTGGGCGTCAAAGTGCTGAGACCGGCGCTTTTCTTCAGCCAGAAGCAATGTGGCTTGATGCGTTTCCGTCTCGGATTGCTGGAGACGGGCATGGGCCATTCCTCCCTGTATCGCTATGGCGAGTCGGTGGGCGACTCCGCGAAACTGACCGAGCATGTTCGGAGAGAAGGTGACAGACGACACAAGGCGCAAAACCAGAACGCCCTGTTCGTTGAGCGGGAACAGGGCATAGGCTCCGCAATGTTTGTCTGACTCAACGGCAAGCGACGCGAACTCGTCGTCCTTGGCGGTAAAAAACCTTATTTTCCCGTTGCATGTGTGTTGCCAGAAAGGGTGGCTGAGCGGCAGGCGGTCCGTGCGGATCGAGTCGTCCGGAATGGACTCAAGCAGAAATAGCTCATTTGTCGCACTCGGGTCGCGCCACCAGATCGAAGCGCTGTCCAGATGCTGTCTGGAAGCAAGGACGTTCAGGAAGGCCCGGCAGGTGATGTGGGGGTCGAGGGTTTGACCAATCGAAAGGGACAATTCGTACAGAAGGAATTGCTCTTCGGCGGCGCCTGCGTCAGTTCTAGTCATGGTCTCTGCATCGAAAGGCGACGAAGAAACCTGGCACGGAAACTCTGGCTTTGTTTACCTCTTCCCACCCTTTTGGAGCAGCCAGAAGCCGTATGTTCTGGAGAGCCTTCAGCGCGAGCGTCAACCCCACAGAAAGTCCTGGGAGTTTTCGTGTTGGCCAACGCAAGCAGATCAGGGACGGCGCGCTTGCTCGCAGAAGATGAGAACTGCACAAAACCCCCAGAACAGGATGAGGATAGCGCAGGTATTTTATACGAGAAGCTTGCTGGAGTGCCTCTCTAACTACGACAATTGCAGAACTTTAGCTTGCAAAAGCAGTGTAAAACGATCAGCCCTGCGGAATGGTGTCGCCAAACGATTGGCGTTGCATCATTTTGGCGTACAGGCGTGCGAGATTGGGGTGCTTTTCGCTCCAGTCGATCTCAGGGAAGCGGAAGGCCAGGTAACCGAGCGCACAGCACGAGGCGATATCCGCCATCGACAGGTGTGTACCCATGCACCAGGTGCTTTCGCCAAGTTCTTCTGACATGTATTCGAGGCCCCGGATGATCTTTGTTTCCTGACGCGTGATCCAGTCGGTGCTTTGCTGATCGGCGGGACGTTTCCGCTCGAGAAAGCTTAATGCGGCGGCGTCGCAAATGCCATCCGCCAGCGCTTCCCAGCGCTTGACTTCGGTGCGCTCACGGTTTGGTGCGGGCATCAGCTTGTTGTTCGGCGCGACGTTGTCGAGGTACTCACTGATGACGCGTGAGTCGAAGAGCATGGTTTCGTCATCGAGCACCAGAACAGGGACTTTGCCGAGCGGATTAATGTTGGGGACATTCGATTCGGGGGTCCACGGGGAATCAATCGCGAACTCGTAGTCGATCTTCTTCTCGGCCAGTACGATACGAACCTTGCGGACATAGGGACTGGTCAGTGTTCCGATAAGCTTCATTGGCTTCCTGTTGGGGGCTTGATCGAGAAGATTATAGCATTCCAGCTGTGATCGATTTGCTGGAGGTTTTGCCGGACGGGTAAAATAGCCGACTTACTGCAAAGGATAAGCCCCATGTCTTTCAATACCCTTACATCACTTTCACCGCTCGACGGCCGTTATGCGGCAAAAGTTGACCCCTTGCGCGACCAGTTTTCCGAATTCGGCCTGATTTGTCGTCGCCTGCAGGTTGAACTTGAGTGGCTCAAGGCGCTGGCGGCTGAAGCGCATTTCGCCGAGATCCCGGCGTTTTCGCCGGCGACGATAGCAGAGCTGGATCAACTGGTTGCCGGCTTCAGCACGGAACAGGCCGCCGAGGTCAAGGATATCGAAGCAGTCACCAACCACGACGTCAAGGCGCTGGAATACTGGATTAAGAAAAAACTGGCAAACAATGTCGAGGTGATGCGGGTTTCGGAGTTCATCCACTTTGCCTGCACCTCGGAAGATATCAATAATCTGTCGCATGCCCTGATGCTTCAGGCAGCCTGCAAGGAAACGATGCTGCCCGTGCTCGACCGGGTGACAGCGCGTTTGCGCGATCTGGCGCATGAGCATGCCGATCTGCCGATGATGGCGCGTACGCACGGCCAGCCGGCGACGCCGACGACGCTGGGCAAGGAAATGGCGAATGTCGTTTATCGCCTGGAGCGTGCCCGTTCGCGCATCGCCGATGTCGGTTTGCTGGGCAAGATCAACGGTGCGGTCGGTAATTACAACGCACATCTCGCGGCCTACCCCGGCTTCGACTGGGAGAGCTTCTCCAAGCGTTTTGTAGAAAAACTGGGCCTAGAATTCAATCCCTACACCATCCAGATCGAGCCGCACGATGCGATGGCTGAACTGTTTGACGCCTTCGCGCGGGCCAATACGATCATGATCGATCTGAATCGCGATGTATGGGGTTATATCTCGCTTGGTTTCTTCAAGCAGAAGCTTAAGGCTGGCGAAATTGGCTCATCGACCATGCCGCACAAGGTCAATCCGATCGATTTTGAAAATTCCGAGGGCAACCTCGGCTTGGCCAATGCTGTGTTAAAGCATCTCGCCGAAAAGTTGCCGATCTCGCGCTGGCAGCGTGACCTTACCGATTCAACCGTGCTGCGCAACATGGGCGTTGCGCTTGGTTACACGCTTCTGGGATACGATTCCCTGTTGCGCGGGCTGAACAAGCTCGAAGCCAATGCCGATTGCCTGTGCACCGATCTGGATGCCAACTGGGAATTGCTCGCCGAGCCGATCCAGACGGTGATGCGCCGCTACGGCATTGCCAATCCCTACGAGAAACTCAAGGAGCTGACCCGGGGCAACCGCGTTTCCCGCGAGGGAATGCAGAACTTCGTCCAGTCGCTTGAGATTCCCCAGGACGCCAAGGATAGCCTGCTTAAACTCACGCCGTGGGATTACACCGGCAAGGCCGGCGAACTGGCTCGGCGTATTTGAACGGTCTGCTAGTCGGCGGATTGCTTGCCAGTTTGTGGTCCGTCATTCTTGGACTGGCGCGTGCCACTTGGGGTAGGGCTTTTGCCGTGGTGGTGACCTGTTTTACGACGGGTTTGATGTGAGGAAATATCCGTCGCGGACGAAATTAACATGGAGCTGAATACGTGTCGCAATTTGCTGCAAATCTGAAAAAGTTACCGGGCATATCGCATCTGGCGGCTATCAATCTGCTTGATGCCGACGGCAACGTGCTCGTAGTTATCGAGAACAAGGCTGGAAGTCAGGGGTCACTGGCGGTGTATAACCATCTGGCACAGACGTTCGGTGCCATTACTCCGGATGCTGCGAAAAAAGGTCTGGAACTTTTTGCCGAACACACTGAGGATGCACGGACGAATCCCGGAAAACATCCCAACATTGATCGTCTTCTCGCTTTGATTGAGGCAAAAGGAACGCTAAGAATCAAGCATGTATTTGCTATTTGATGGTTGAAACTTCTTGTGCATCCTTGTTGACTAAGCCTCGTATCAAATAGTGCATAACCGATACAGGTAACTGTTGTTGTCTTTCTTGCCGCTGCATCGGTTTGGTTTACAGTGTGTTTAATCACAATGGAGAAATGAGTATGAAACGAATCGTCGCAGTTTTAGTTCTGGCCAGTTTTGCTGGTGTCTCTTTCGCACAGCAAACCCTCAAACCTGAGGAAATGATCAAGATCCGCAAGTCGGGCTATAGCTTCATGGCTTGGAACATGAGCAAGATCAAGGCCAACCTTGATGGCACGTTTAACAAGGATCAGGTTATTGCGGCTGCCAATGTAGTTGCTGCAACGGCCAATTCTGGTATGGGCGCCCTCTTTGGCCCGGGTACAGAAAAGGATGTGGGCGACCAGAAAACTCGTGTCAAGCCCGAATTTTTCCAGCAACAGGAAAAGGTCAAAGAAGTAGCCATGAATTACATCAAGGAAGCCAACGAGTTGGCAAAGGTGGCGGCGACTGGCGATGTGACTGCAATCAAGGCCCAGTTCGGCAAGACCGGTGGCGCTTGTAAGGCGTGTCACGACGATTTCCGGAAAGAATGATTGTTGTCCATGTGGCAAG
>JFJP01039064.1_pt1 | contig 14645 bp, 10 predicted proteins | sample 431651 | NCBI WGS metagenome assembly JFJP01 (sample SAMN02602958, study PRJNA72255) | Microbial mat metagenome, whole genome shotgun sequencing project. | biome: fresh water; feature: sink hole; material: water; isolation source: purple microbial (photo- and chemosynthetic) mats found in...
TAAGAGTATGTTTAGAAACTAATTTTACAGAAAGTGGTTCAAAATTAAACTAATAAATGCAATTTGTATCATAACTACTGAGTTTTGAGGTTTTTTTTCATAGTCTTTTGACAATCTTCGATAAAAAGACAACCAAGCAAATGTTCTTTCGACTTGCCATCTATTGTTTTGCGGCACAAATCCTTTTTGAGATTCAGGTTTTTGGGCAATTTGAACTTCTATTCCACACCAACCAGCTGCCTCTTCAAATGTTTTTTTATAGGCTGCATCTGCGGTAATATTTTTTACTTCCATGTAATTTTTTTGTAAAAAAGGTAATAATTCTACGCCTGCTTTTCCATCATGCTCATGAGCTGCCCCTACATAAATTGCTAAAGGAAGTCCTTGTGTGTCTACAATTAGGTGTCTTTTTCTCCCATTTATTTTTTTATTACCATCGATACCGGTGACTTCTTTGGTAAGCGGAACAATTTTTACACTTTGGCTGTCAACTGCCCCTAAAGAAGGTTTCTCTTGGCGACCTAATTGTTTTCTTCGTTGGCAAACAAGTATTTGCAGTGCATCTGACCAAGTATTGTCTAAACGCCATTTGTCAAAATAATAACGTAAAATAGACTTAGTGCCATACGTTTTATCTATGTTTCGCCATTGACAGCCCGTTCGAACAAGATGCCGAAGACCATCAAAAATATTACGTAAATTAATTTTTCGAGGACGACCTGTGGTATACGGTTTTTCTAAAATATTTTGTATTTTTGCCCACTGGTTATCTGTCAAAGGCTGAAATCCTTTTACTTTAAAATGTAAGGTTTTTCCCATAATCTTGTATATTTGTCAGAATTATATACAAAAATACGACAGATAACCTTTTTTACAAATTTCTAAAAACGAACCAAATAGTTTCTAAACATACTCTTATTGACGAACGAATTTGTTGAGATTATAAAAGGGGCTTGACTACCTTTTATTGTCATTATTTCATATTATTGAAAAAAAAATGACAAACTATTTGCATTTTTACAAAATACTAAATTACCTTTGCGACGCTGATTTGAAGTTTATAAAGAAGAAAGCGAGAGAACAGGCTCAATGACCTTTCGGCAACCTTACACTTTTCGTAACTGGTGCCAATTCCTGCCCATTTTGGAAATATAAACAAAACCCTAAGACGATGAACAGCTACAAAACCTACATACGCGTAAACGCCAGTTTTCTCTCCCAAATGATGCAACGTTGTTGTTGTTGTTAAAATCTCCGTATTTTCTATATTTGATTTAAGCAAAGAAAAAATAACATTTTCTCTTTTAAGGAGCTATGTTTTTTCTTCAGATGAATCATTTTGCCCACACGCGCCATTTTTGGAATTATTTCACAAAAGAGTACGTCTAACCGAATAACAAAAATGTTTTTATGACCGACATCAACGAACAAGAAATTAACAACACGTCTGAAAAAATCAAGCATTTGCGCGTACAAAAATTTTATTTGAGCAAAAGAAGACTTATACTTTATGTGCTTTCCGTGCCTTCATTGCTTTTTATTGGTTATTTGCTGGGCTTAAATTTCCCGCCCGAACAGCTCAGTCAGTTGATTTTAAATGTTGTTGCACAAATTGACAACGACATTTGGCTTTACATTTTAGCAGGATTCACTGCGCAAATGATTGATGGTGCGCTCGGAATGGCTTATGGCGTTACTGCCACAAGTTTTCTGCTTTCTATTGGCATTTCACCTGCCGGTTCAAGTGCAAGTGTTCACGCCTCCGAAATTGTTACGAGTGGCGTATCGGGCTTAATGCACCTCAAAATGAAAAATGTGAATAGCAAACTTTTTAAAGCCTTGTTGATTCCAGGTATGCTTGGAGCGGTGATTGGTGCATATTTATTGTCGTTTTTAGAAGATTACAACCATTACATTAAGCCTATAGTGTCTTGTTATACACTTTTTTTGGGCGTGGTAATCATTATGAAAGCCTTGAAAAAAGATAAAATCAGACAAAAAATACGTCGCTTATTCCCACTTGCTTTTGCAGGCGGCTTATTAGACTCTATAGGTGGCGGCGGTTGGGGTCCGATTGTTTCATCAACACTTATTGCGAACGGGCGAAATCCTCAATACACGATTGGTTCGGCTAATTTGGCAGAATTTTTTGTTGCGCTCGCAAGTTCAGTGGCTTTTATCACCGTGATAGGGCTTACGCACTGGACAATTATACTTGGGCTTATTCTTGGTGGCGTTGTGGCTGCGCCGATTGCTGCTTTTTTGGCGAATAGAATACCAACGCAAGCAATTATGATTCTTGTCGGGGTTGTGGTGATTCTGGTGAGTTTAAAAAGAATCTTTTTTTAAGTATAAAAAAAGGCTTTTTAATTTTTATTTCCTCTCAAAAATCAATATTTTTGTTTCAAAAAACACCGAAACAAAGCACCAAAGATTTTTTTTTACTTTTCTAAAATTAACACGATGCCTAAAAATGCCTTTTTAAGTTTTGCGAATTCTTTAGATGAACAAAACCTTTCGGAAGTAGAAAATTTGCAGGTGCTTAGTGAAAAATATAAACATAAAGTTTGCTTTTCATCAAGCATGAGCGTAGAAGACCAAGTCATAACGGATTTTATTTTTGCCAATCAGCTTGATATTAAAGTTTTTACTTTACAAACAGGGCGATTATTTCCAGAAACAACCGCTTTGATTAGTGAAACGCAGCTCTTTTATGGTGAAAAAATCGAAATATATGAGCCAATACAAGAAAATGTAGATGCGCTTATCAATGAAAAAGGTGCATTTAGTTTTTATGAATCGGTCGAAAATCGCAAAGAATGTTGTTTTATCCGAAAAGTTGAACCTTTGGAAAGGGCATTAGCAGGACAAAAAATCTGGATAACAGGCATCAGGGCAGAACATTCTGAACATCGCAACGAACTAACGCCGTTTGAGTGGGACGAAAAACATCAGCTTTTGAAATATCACCCGCTTTTGTATTGGTCTTTTGATGAAGTCTTGTTGTATTTGCGTGAGAAAGACATTCCTTACAATAAAATGCAAGATAGAGGATTTAAAAGCATCGGTTGTTTACCTTGTACGCGAGCTTTAAAAGAAGGCGAGGATTTTCGTGCAGGTCGCTGGTGGTGGGAAAGTGCAGACAAGAAAGAATGTGGGCTTCATACCGCCTAATTTCTACCTGACAACTTGCCATTTTAGCCTTAAAACCTTTCATTTTAACCTCAAAAGATACACATTACACCGCAAAACTTATTAAATCGTGTTGGTAAGTTTTGATTTGATGTTTTGAAGTAAAAATTAAATGCTTTGAAGTTCTTTTTTTTAAATTAATCAAAATAAGCTGTTTTTATTTAAAACAAATTTGAAGTTAAAAGCATCTAATTTGAAGTTCGGAACTTATAATTTGAAGTTCGGAACTTATAATTTGAAGTTAAAAGCATCTAATTTTTACTTTTAAACTTCAAAACAAATATTTTAAACTTTAAAATGAAGTTTATTAAAAACAAGCCTTTATTTACACTTAAAACATTTAAACTTTTGGGTATAAATTTACCACTTTGTCTTTTCAATTTAAACATTTTGAGCAACTTTTAAAAACTTTTAAAATGGATTATTTAGACCAATTAGAATCCGAAGCCATACATATACTTCGTGAAGCAGCCGCACAATTTGAAAGACCAGCTTTACTTTTTAGCGGAGGCAAAGATTCGATTACATTAGTACATTTGGCACTTAAAGCATTTCGTCCCGATAAATTTCCTTTTCCATTGGTGCATATTGATACAGGTCATAACTTTCCAGAGGCAATTAAATATCGTGATGATATGGCTGAAAGACTTGGTGAAAAATTGATTGTGCGTTATGTAGCGGACACCATTGTTCAAAAGAAACTCACCGAACCGCGTGGTAAATTCGCCAGTCGTAATGCTTTACAAACTTATACGCTTTTAGACACCATTGAAGAATTCCGTTTTGATTGCTGCATTGGTGGCGCACGTCGCGATGAAGAAAAAGCAAGAGCAAAAGAACGTGTTTTTTCTGTCAGAGATGAATTTGGGCAATGGAATCCTAAATTGCAACGTCCAGAACTTTGGAATACATACAACGGACGAATCAATAAAGGCGAAAATGTGCGCGTTTTTCCCATAAGCAATTGGACAGAACTCGATGTGTGGAATTACATACGCAGAGAACAAATTGCTTTGCCTTCGATTTATTTTGCGCATACGCGTGAGTGTGTCGTTACGGTTGATAAACAATTGGTTGCACTTTCGGAGTTTGTCAATTTAGATAAAAATGATGAAATTGTTACAAAACAAGTGCGTTATAGAACCGTTGGGGATATGACTTGTACGGCGGCGGTTGAATCTTCGGCTTCAAACATTGATGATATTATCTCCGAAATTACTGCTTCACGCATCAGTGAACGCGGTGAAACTCGAATTGATGACCAAGTATCTGAGGCGGCTATGGAAGACCGTAAAAAAGGTGGTTATTTTTAATTTGACCTTTTATCAAGTTATTTTTTGTTTTTAATCTTATTTTTTGATTAAAAACCAACAATTTTTATTCTAAAACATTAATTTTTTTAGCATGGACATTCTAAGATTTATCACGGCAGGAAGTGTAGATGACGGTAAAAGTACACTGATTGGGCGTTTGTTATATGATTCGAAATCAATTTTAGTCGACCAAATGGCGGCGATTGAAAAGCACAGCAAAAACAAAGAAAATGGCGAGATTGATTTAGCCATTCTCACCGACGGTTTAAGGGCTGAAAGGGAGCAAGGAATTACAATTGACGTGGCGTATAAATATTTTAACACCACAAAAAGAAAATTTATCATCGCTGATGCCCCTGGACACGTGCAATATACACGTAATATGGTTACGGGTGCATCAAATAGCGACCTCGTTGTGGTTTTGATTGATGCGCGAAAAGGTGTGATTGAGCAAACAAAAAGACATAGTTTGATTGCATCGCTTTTGGGCATTCCGCACGTGGTTGTGGCAATTAATAAAATGGATTTGGTCAATTTTTCCGAAGAAGTTTTCAACAATATTGTTGCGCAGTACCAAGTTATTCAAGCGCAATTGAATTTGTCAAATGTTATTTTTATTCCAATTTCGGCTTTGAGCGGCGAAAATATTGTTACGCGCAGCGAAAAAATGACTTGGTACAAGGGTGAATCACTTTTGGAATTGTTGGAAAGTGTTGAAATTCAAAACGAAGTAAATACAAGCCATGCGCGATTCTCTGTGCAGTATGTGATTCGTCCGCAAAGCGAAAAATACCATGATTATCGCGGCTACGCAGGCAAAATTAACAGCGGTGTATTTCATCAAGGCGACAAAGTTTTTGTCCAACCCTCAGGAATAAGCACTAAAATCAAGGCAATTGAACATAATTTTACCGAAACTGAATTTGCGAGCATTGGCGAAAGTGTCATTTTGCATTTGGAAGACAATATTGACGTGAGCCGAGGAGATATGATTGTCGGCGTTGATAATCCGCCCCAAATTTCACAAGATATTAACGCATATTTTTGCTGGATGGACACCAAAGGAATGATTTTGGGCGGAAAATATATCCTTCAACACAACAGCAGAACGGTGCGATGCGTCATAAAAGAGGTCGAATACAAGCTCAATGTCAATACTTTGGAAAAAGATTTTGATACGAGCAGCGTAAATTTGAATGATGTGGGCAAATTTTTACTTAAAACTGCCTCGCCTTTGGTTTTTGACAATTACTCGGAACTTCGACAAAACGGCGGAGCAATTTTGATTGACGAAACAAGCAATCTGACCGTCGCCGCAGTGATTATTCACTAAAATTTAATGTTTAATTTTGCTTAAATACTTGTTTTTTTAAATAAAAGTTCACTAAATTTGCCTAAACTTTAAACGGTTAATCTCAAATGAAAATTGCAGTCATGGGGGCAACAGGTCTTGTAGGGTCTGAAATGCTTAAAGTTCTTGAAGAAAGAGCTTTTCCAATCACGGAGTTAATTCTTGTAGCGTCTGAAAAATCAGTCGGGAAAGAAATTAGTTTTATGGGAAAACAAATCAAAGTCGTAAGTGCTGAAACGGCTATTGAAAAACGTCCTGATATTGCTTTATTTTCTGCGGGAAGTGCTTTTTCACTCGAATACGCACCCAAATTTGCTGAAGTGGGTACTGTAGTGATTGACAATTCGTCTGCATGGCGTATGCAAAAAGACATCGCGCTTGTTGTGCCAGAAGTTAATGGTCATGTCTTGACAAAAAATGATAAAATTATTGCTAATCCGAATTGCTCGACAATTCAAATGGTACTTGTTTTAGCTCCTTTGCATAAACAATACGGCATTAAACGCATTGTTGTTTCTACATATCAATCTGTTACAGGTACGGGAAAAGCTGCGATAGACCAATTGAATGATGAAAGAGCCAAAAATGATACGATTAGAAAAGTTTATCCGTATCAAATTGACTTAAATATTCTCCCGCATATTGATTCGTTTCTCGACAATGGTTATACAAAAGAAGAGATGAAGATGGTGAATGAAACGAAAAAGATTTTAGGAGATAATAGTGTTCGCGTTACTGCTACAGCCGTTCGCGTGCCTGTTATGGGAGGTCATTCGGAGTCTGTGAATGTTAAATTGCATAAAAAGTTTAACCTTGAAGATATAAAAAACATCATGTCGAATACTGAAGGCGTTATTTTACTTGACAACCCAAGTGCCAATGTTTATCCGATGCCATTGTTTTGTCAAGGTAGAAATGAAGTTTTTGTCGGACGTATTCGCCGAGATGAAAGTAGTAAAAATGCACTGAATATGTGGATTGTTGCAGATAATTTAAGAAAAGGCGCGGCTACAAACGCAGTTCAAATTGCTGAATATTTATACAAAAATGCTTTGGTGTAATGTTTTTTGTATTGAAAAAATAGAAAAAAACACCCATTAGCAGCCAACACTTCGTTTTATTATTTGGTTTAGCTTTATTTTTAAAGCCACAAAAAACTTACTGCTTGTAGCGGTGAGTTTTTTTTTTGCTTTAAAGGCATAAAAGTTGTTTTTGAGCTGTTTTTTTTTAGTCAAAAAAAAACAATTAGGGAATGTAAAATATTCATTCGTTTTTTTTATGTGCATAAAACACGCACCCAAAAGCAATTTTTACAATATAAAGGCTATGTTACATTTTAAATTCTATTTTTAAGTAGTCAAAAAAATAAGTTGAAAAAAAAGTAATGAATTATTTGCACAAAAAAAAAACGTTTTTTATCTTTGCAGAGCCATACAAAAATAATTTGACGAAAGCAAAATAAATAAATAAGTTTGTTTTGCCATAGGAAAACACAAAGAAAAACACAAAAAAAAGACCTTGCTCATAGCGAGGTTTTTTTTTTGTACTTCTTGTCTTTGCTGTTTATTCCAAAAGTCTTTTGGTGAAAAAACAAGGGGCTTCAAAATATTTTTAGTCATTCCTTTTTGAGCAAAAAAAAAAAAAAGAAAATATTTTTAGTCATTCTTTGGAAATAAAAAAAAGACGTTTTATATTTGCAGAGCCATGCAGATTGAACGATGTTACTGTGAAAACACAAAAACATTTTCTTTTGTATTACGAGGATAAAGATTAAAAAAAAATGAAAGCTCCTTTCTTTTAGAAGGGAGTTTTTTTTATTAAAAAAGGGTTTAAAGGCAGTTTTGAAACTAACTTTTTGGACAAAAAAAAATAATTTGAAAATAATTTGTCATAAATAGTAATTATTTAAAACTTTATTCATTTATTTGCAAAGCGAAATGTAATTAATGACGCTAAGATTTTCGTCTTGTTTTTTAGGTACAAACATTAAAAAACAAGACATCAAGAGCCTCAAATCGTTGTTTTTTTCATTGAGGAATAAAAGTAATTTACTAAGAAAACTCCGTTCTTATAGGACGGAGTTTTTTTTTGTTTTTGCGCTATTGCGCGTAAAAATTACGCATCTAAACGGTGTTTTTTATGTTTTTATATAAAGTTTCGGGATAAAAAAAAGCGTTTTCGAAAATAATTTTTAAATATTTGAGAGAAAATAGTAATTAATTAAAAGTTTTTGAAGTAATTTGCAGTAGTTAATTGAATAAAGCTAAGCACTCCACACTTCTTTATTTTGGTCTAAAAGTGTATAATTAATGAATAAAAACGGCTTTTACGGCTTCAGATGTCCTCTTTTTTATCGTTTTAGACACAAAAAAAAACCCGCACTTGCTAAAGGCGGGCTTTTTTTTTATTCGAAAAATCAACTTTAACCTGTAGCACGCCCTTTAGGGTGTGTTTTTATTTATTTCACACCCTAAAGGGCGTGCTACAGTGTTTCGAAACTTTTTTAGACACCTAAAAGTAATCTTGTCGGGTCTTCCATCATTTCTTTGATACGATAAAGGAATGAAACGGATTCTTTTCCGTCAATAATTCTATGGTCGTAAGATAAAGCGACGTACATAATTGGTCTGATAACAACTTGTCCATTCACTACAACAGCTCTTTCGACAATATTATGAAGTCCAATAATGGCAGATTGCGGCGCATTTATAATCGGGGTAGAAAGCATAGAACCAAACACACCTCCGTTGGTAATCGTGAAAGTTCCGCCAGTCATTTCAGGAATTGTTAATTTTCCTTCACGCGCTTTGAGGGCTAAATTGGCAACTTCTTTTTCCAAACCAGCAAGTGATAACTTTTCCGCGTTGCGAATGATAGGTACTACAAGCCCTTTTGGAGTCGAAACAGCCACCGAAACATCACAAAAATTATTATAAATAATTTCTTCACCATCAATAATGGCATTCACGGCAGGAAATTCCAATAAAGCAGCGCAGGCAGCACGTATAAAAAACGACATAAAACCTAAACCGACTTCATGTTTTTCTTTAAATTTATCTTTGTACTTTTTGCGCAATTCCATGACAGCACTCATATCAACCTCGTTGAAAGTGGTGAGCATGGCAGTTTGATTTTTGACCGCTACCAATCTTCTCGCGATAGTTTTTCTTAATGAAGTCATTTTCTCGCGTCTTTCTGTGCGTTCTCCTGAAGCTAAAACGGGTGCTTCGGCAGGTTTAACGGCAGGTTTTGAAGCTGGCGCAGCAGTAACAGGAGCGACAACTTGTTTTTCGGCAGCGATTGCATCTTCTTTAGTGATTCTACCGCCAACGCCCGTGCCTGAAATTTGACTTGTTTCGATGTCTTTTTCAGCTAAAATTTTAGCGGCAGCAGGTGATGGGTGTCCGCTTACATTTTGGCTTGTACTTGTCGCAATATTTGGGCTTACGACCGAAACTACAGGAGTTTTAGCGGGTTCTGCTTGTGTATTTTCGCCAACTTCGATGGTGCAAATGATTGCGCCAATAGGCAAAGTAGTGCCTTCAGATGCTTTAATTCGAAGAATACCACTTTTTTCGGCAGTCAATTCGAATGTTGCTTTTTCTGATTCAATTTCACAGATAGCTTCGTCCATTTTCACAAAATCTCCATCTTTTTTAAACCAAGATGAAACGGTAATTTCGGAAATAGATTCGCCTACTGTTGGAACTTTCATGCTATGTATAACAGGCGCGTTGCTTGTTTGTGGTGTCATAATGTTTGTTTCGTTTTGAAAATGAGTGTTTGAAGTTACTTGTAAACCATTTTTTTCAATTCCTCCACCTGCGCTCTGAGCATTTTCAGCTGCGCTTTCAATCGGATTTTGTCCTTCGGCGGCTTCTGACGCAGCAGATTGAGGTGCTGGCGTTGAATTTTGAAGATTTGCAGATATACTGTCATTGTTTGTGGTGGTGTTTAGTGTTTGTGTAGTTGTTGATTCATCAATCACACAAATTACTCCGCCAATAGACAATGTTTCTCCTTCTTTCGCAATAATATGCAATATGCCATCGCGTTCGGCAGGGACTTCAAAAGTGGCTTTATCGGATTCTAATTCGCAAATGATTTCGTCTAAACTAACGAAATCACCTTCTTTTTTAAGCCACGCAGCTAAAGTAACTTCTGTGATAGATTCGCCCACTGTCGGGACTTGCATTTTGTATGACATGATGCGCCAAAAGGTTTTAATTTGAGAAAAAAATGTTTTGTTTTAAACCTGTAGAATGCCCTTTAGGGTGTTCGTTGCTATGATTAAACACCCTAAAGGGCGTTTTACAGGTTTTGAACACCCTAAAGGGCATTCTACAGTGCGTTTTTTAACTATATTTGAAATGCTTTTTCGACTAAAGCAGCTTGTTCTTTGTTGTGCAATTTATAGAATCCCGTCGCAGGTGATGCACTTGCTTTTCTTGCCAAAACGTCGATATTTCCAAGTACTTTGTCTTTGTGGAAAAGTCTTAAAATGTACGTCCAAGCTCCCATGTTTTCAGGTTCTTCTTGTACCCAAAGGATACTTTCTTGCGATTTGTATTTTGCAATCGCCTCTTTGACCTGTTTTGTAGGGAACGGGGACAATTGTTCAACACGAATAATGGCTACATCTTTTATTTTGTTTTCTTGCTGATAAGCGAGCAAGTCATAATAAATTTTGCCTGTGCAAAGGAGTATTCTTTTGACTTTATTGGCAGGTTTTACGTTCTCGTCTTCATAAATTTCTTTGAATGAACCTTCAGTAAATTCGTTCAAATCTGAAACGACGAGTGGATGACGTAAAAGCGATTTAGGCGACATCACTATGCAGGGCTTGCGGAATTCCCACGTCATCTGGCGACGTAAAAGGTGGAAGAAATTGGCAGGCGTAGTGATATTTGTAACAACAATGTTGTTTTCGGCAGCCAATTGCAAAAATCTTTCAGGTCTTGCGTTTGAGTGTTCAGGTCCTTGCCCCTCGTAACCATGTGGTAAAAGCATGACCAAACCATTCATTTTTTGCCATTTAGATTCAGCACTAACAATGAATTGGTCAATCATAATTTGCGCACCATTTGCAAAGTCGCCAAACTGTGCTTCCCAAAGTACTAAAGCATTCGGATTCGTGAGTGCATAACCAAATTCGAAGCCCAAAACCGCATATTCGGAGAGCAAAGAATTATGCACCATGAAAGGAAAATCTTGCGATGGCTTAATGTTATTTAAGAAATTGTAAGATTCGTTTGTTTCGGAGTCGCGCACAACTGCGTGTCTGTGCGAAAATGTTCCTCTTTGGCAATCTTGTCCAGTTAATCTGACCATTTTGCCTTCCAAGAGCAACGAACCATAAGCCAACAACTCGGCAGATGCCCAAGTTAATTTTTTATCAACAAAAAACTGTTTATTTCTTTCTTCTAAAAGTTTTTCAATTTGTTTAATGGGTTTAAAACCATTAGGAACGTTTGAAATGGCTTTTCCGACGGCGTTAATGGCATCTGAAGAAATGCTTGTCGCTGGCGATTTTTCAAAATCAGCTGCTTCAGCTTTGCGCAAAAGTGCCCACGCGTCTTCCAAATGATGACAAGAAACCACAATGGCTTTATTTCTAACGAAAGTAAGTCTTTCTTGCAACATATTTCTGAAATCCGCGTCCATTTTATCCACTTCTTCTTGTTTCAAAACGCCAGTTTCGACCAATTTATGTGCATAAATGTCGCGTGGATTTGAATGTTTGTCAATGGTTTTATAAAGTACGGGCTGCGTAAATCTTGGTTCGTCGCTTTCATTGTGTCCGTAGCGTCTATAACATAAAACATCTACGAAAATATCTCTTTGGAATTTCTGGCGATATTCAGCGGCAAGTTCCATAACAAAAGCTACGGCTTCGGCATCATCTCCGTTTACGTGCAATTGTGGTGCTTCTAAGATTTGAGAAATATCCGCGCAGTAATTAGACGAACGCGCTTCGGTAAAATCTGTTGTGAAGCCAACTTGATTATTAATGACGATGTGAATTGTGCCTCCCGTGTCGTAAGCAGACAATTCGGACATCTGAATCGTTTCATACACGATGCCTTGTCCTGCAACCGCCGCGTCGCCATGTATTAAAATTGGCAAAACTTTAGATTTATCCTTGTTGTAAACTGCATCAATCTGTGCGCGAGATACTCCTTCGACAACAGGATTTACAGCTTCTAAGTGCGAAGGATTTGGAATCAAACGCATAGATACATTTTTACCGCTCGGCGTAACAATTTCGGAGTGATAACCTTGATGATATTTCACATCACCATCTCCTTCGCTCTCGTCAAGTAATTTTGTGCCATCAAATTCTTCAAAAATTTCGTCATAAGGCTTACGCATGGTGTTTACGAGGACATTTAAGCGTCCGCGATGTGCCATTCCGATAACTACAGATTCCATGCCTAAGTCGGCAGCGCGATTGATGACGGTATCGAGTGCGTGAATTGTGCCTTCACCACCTTCTAATGAGAATCTTTTTTGTCCGATGTATTTTGTATGCAAAAAGTTTTCGAAAACTACTGCTTCGTTGAGTTTCGCAAGAAAACGTTTTTGTTGTGTTGGTGCAGGCGAATATTTAAGAAATTCTTTTTCGACTTTATTAATGAACCAATCTTTGATAATAGGGTCGCGGACGGGTGCATATTCAAATCCAATCGGTCCTTCATATATTTTTTTGAGTGCCGCCACTACGTCTTTGAGCTTTGCATTTTCGAGACCGAGTTCTTTTGCAGCCAAAAATGTAGTTTCTAAATCAGCTTCCGACAAATCAAAATCCGCCAAGTTTAATCTTGCTTGTCTGTCTTTGCGCGGACGTATTGGGTTTGTGTGCGATTGGAAATGTGCGCGTGCGCGATATGCTTTTATGAGCCTAAAAACATTAAGCTCTTTGAGCAATTTTTTTTCGTCAATCTTATTGTTATCAGCGTTGGCTTGCGCAGGTGCATCTTCGCCGAAACGAATTTGAGAGAATTCGAATCCTTCAAAAAACTTTCCCCAGCTTTCATCTACCGATGCGGGATTTTCTTTAAAAGATAGGTATAGGTTGTCAATGTAGGCAACCTCAGCATTTGAAATATATGAAAATTTGTCCATTTTGCAGATTTTTTACTAAACAGTGCAAAAATAAGTATCTGTTTGGAATAATAGAACTGCCTAAACGGTTGTGTGAATAAGAAGTTTGAATATTTGAACTTTTGTAAGGCATAAAAAAAATTAAGCGAAAAAAAAACGGAGTTTATCATAAAAAATCATTTGTTAATCTTATATCTTTGTACTTTGGTAGCAAATAAAAAAAAAGTAAGTTTATTTTTCAGGGTCTTTGTCTTGTTGCATGAAAAAATAAATTTATTTAATTCTATCGTAAAAAAGTGTATATTCAAGAGTTATTTTGCAAATTTGCACGAAATAGATGCGTAAAATTTTTTTTCGCAAAAAAAGAATCTTAAATTTGCTTGGCTTGATAGTTGAATTACCCTTGAAAAAAGATACTGATGAAATATACCATTTTAGTCGCAGATGATTATGAAAGCAACTTAGCCGTCATTGAAAGTATTTTCGAAGATGCGGGACAGGATTTTTCCGTAATTTATGCAAACGACGGTGCTTCGGCAGTCGAAAAAGCAGTAAAATATCTTCCCGACCTTATCATTATGGATTGGGAAATGCCTAAAATGAGTGGAATAGAAGCTATTTCGGTTTTAAAAGCACGTCGCGAAACGAACCACATACCTATTATTATGACTACCGCTTTCACTTCATCTGAACATTTGGAAAAAGCACTTAAAACTGGAGCAATTGATTATGTAAAAAAACCAATAGATGAAGTAGAATTATTGGCGCGAGTGAACTCGGCATTACAAATCGTTACTTCTTATAAGCAAATCGTTACGCAAAAAAGAGAAATAGAAGAAAAAACAACCAAATTAGAATTGGCATTTGCCGAAATAGAAAAAAAGAATGACAATATTATGAGCAGTATAAAATACGCCAAACGTATTCAAGATGCTATGCTTCCTAATGTCAATTTTATACAAAAATTTATACCCGAATTATTTGTACTTTTTCGCCCGCGTGATGTCGTTAGTGGAGATTTTTATTGGTTTTCGGCTATTGCGCCTCAAGATGAAAGTACTCCAGAAAAATTGATATTAGCAGTAGTAGATTGCACAGGTCATGGTGTTCCGGGGGCATTTATGTCTATGCTTGCCGATACTTTTTTGAATCAAATCGTGAATATTTTAGACATTACAAGTCCAGAAGAGATATTAGAAAAACTCCATCTTTCTATCCGAAAAGCCCTTAAACAGGAAGAAACAGAAAATCGAGATGGTATGGATATTGGTATTTGTGTCATTACACCTTCACAAAATTTATTAGAATTTGCTGGAGCGCGTGTGCCATTAGTTTATGTGCAAAATAATGAATTGATACTCATCAAAGGCGACCATTTTTCTGTCGGTGGAATAGAAAAGGGTAATTTGCGAAGTTTTATAAAGCATAGTATTTCCATCGAAGCGCACACCACTTTTTATTTATATACAGATGGTTATCAAGACCAATTCAGTATTCAAAATAAGGGAAAATTTATGGCGAAAAGATTTAGAAAACTTCTTCAAAAAGTACATAAATATCCTTTTGTAGAGCAGCAAAAAATACTTACACACATCTTAGAAGATTGGATGCGTGGCACCAAACAAATTGATGATATTTTGATTATGGGATTTAAAGTAACGTAACAAAGAGTATTTTAGTTTTTT
>JFJP01039414.1_pt1 | contig 14644 bp, 8 predicted proteins | sample 431651 | NCBI WGS metagenome assembly JFJP01 (sample SAMN02602958, study PRJNA72255) | Microbial mat metagenome, whole genome shotgun sequencing project. | biome: fresh water; feature: sink hole; material: water; isolation source: purple microbial (photo- and chemosynthetic) mats found in...
GCTGTAATATTTGCTGTTAAAGCCGGTTGTGAAACAGTATAGTTACCTGAAGCAGCTCCTGTAAGAGTCATGGCTGAAGTTACTGTTTTTCCATTACCAACAGATGCAGAAGTAAAGGTACCTGAAGTAGCTGTGGCAAGAGTTACAGCATCAGCACCTACAACGCCAACAAGGCTACCTCCTGTAATTGCAGCTGTTAAGCCACCATCGTATACTTTGTTTGTTGCAACAGCGCCTGTAACTGTTAAGCCTTTTGCGGTGATATTGGCTGATAAGGTTGGCTGAGTAATTGTGTAGTTACCAGCTGCAGCGCCTGTTAGGGTCATTGCTGAAGTTACTGCTTTCCCGTTTGCGACAGCAGAGGTAGCAAATGTACCTGATGTAGCTGTTGCAAGAGTTACGACATCGGCACCTACTTTGCCTACCAAAGACCCCCCTGTAATTGTTGCTGTTAAAGCACCGTCATATACTTTATTGGATGCTGCTGCGCCCAATACTAAATGCATTTGAGTACGCATCTGTACATACTCCGCTTTTTACATTTGCGCGATATTGCCAGGTCCCTGCTGATGTTGGATTTTCGGAATACGTTGCATTTGTGTTAGCAATATCTGACCAGGAACTGGCCCCCACCATTTTCTGCCATTTTACAATAGATCCTGTGGAACCACTCAGGGTAATCGTCCCTGTTGAACTATCATATATTATAGGGTTTGTTCCTCCGGTAAGGCTACCTCCAACGGATACCGGATTTACAATAAATGCACCTGACAGGGAACTGGTTACCGGTGATCCGCAGGTGCCAGTAACGATGCAGTAGTAATAAAGTGTTCCAGCTGTGGTAGCAAGTGGAGTATAACTATTGGAATTCGTTCCAACTGTTGTTCCTCCTGATGTACTTGCAGCTGAATTTTTATACCATTGATAAGATAACCCTGTTCCTGCAGCTGTAACTGAAATAGCGGTAAAAGTGCTATTTAAGCACTGCGTTTGGGTTGCTGTAGACTGGCTGCTTATGGAAGGGTTAGTGCAGGGAACAGCTACAACTACTGTAGCTGCAGTAGAGTATTGCGTTGGGCAACCACTAGAATTTACACGATACGTCCAAGTTCCTACTGAAGATGGTATTTCTGAATATGTACTAGTGGTAGCACTTAATATATCCGTATATGCTGCACCGTTCAAACTTTTTTGCCACTTAATAATATTCCCTGTATTGCCTGAAAGAGTTAATGTTCCGGTAGATGACTATTGTATATTTTTAGGTTTCTAATACATCCCCGTAGATTGGATCCATTTCCACCGTTATATGTAGAAAAAATTTGATCAGATGTGCCTCCGGTAACTAATGCTGCACAGCATTCATCCATTATTACTACACCATCCAAAATTAAGCGTACACGGTTTGTTGAATATTGAAGTTTTACAGTGTACCATGTATTTAGGCTAATAAGTTTTGTGGAAAATTTTGTAGTATTATTGTTATAGGAATAACCTATATAGCCCGATGTGTTTGCAAGTATTCCAATAAATCGATAACCTGGTCCGCCGACAATTATATTATTTAATGTAGCAAACGAACTTATCTGGAAATCGATATTAATTTCGAAATTTGTTGGGGTAAACGCGGTAATAACTGGGGTTGTTGAGCCCAACCATGCAGCTGCATTACAAACGGAGCCACTAGTGTAGGTTATTCCTGCATCTAAGACCATTGCCCCATAAGTGCCAGTTGCATCATTTAAATTAGTTGCTAATGGATAAGAAGCAATTAGTGTTTGAGCCTGCAATTTCTGCATGCTTGTGGTAATTATTAAAACTAAAAGAATTGCTTTTAGGAAGTGGTTAATTGATTTCTGTTCTGTGGTTAACTTTAACCAATGGGTAATTGCTCTTTTCATTGTTTGAATTATTATTGTGAGTATAAACTAAATAAAATGTTACGTGAGGGGCAATAAAAAGCCAAAACATAATCTTTTTTTTGATACTGTTTGGGAACAAGGAAAATCCCATATCAACTTTCAATTCATCTCACACGAATGGGAATACCAAAATTAGGCTATGCAAATAGAGATTGATACGGAAGAAACACCTGATTTCGGGGATGGAATTACCTGATTGAACCGGGTATTTTTACCTGAAAGCCAAAAATGAAAGCCTTGGATTCAAAGATTATGAGAGCTTTGATTTTTTGAACAAAATATTCAGCAGGACTTATTAGATTTGCAAATCGCAGCAGACAGGTCCAACGTCTAAGCAAAGTTGGCGCATGAAGCAGGAACCGCGTTTCGCGAAAAATATTTTAATCTGCCAATCTGCAGCATTATGCATTTGAGGATGAGTTACAAAACCTTAATTAAGACAGTATTTTGACAATCGACAGGAAAAAAAATAAGCTTTTGGGATTTTGTGTTCTTGTGCTGCTTTTACTTTTTTCTGTGGGAGCTAATGCCCAGAGCAACGTTATAAAAACCGAATCGCCCATTTACATTGCCAGCGGAAGCAGTGATGGGAAGCGCATTGCTTTTGCCGACCGGCAGAAAATATATGTGGTAAGTTCGGACGGTTTCTCCGTTATCTACACAATCGAATACAGCTTTAAGGAAAAAGGTTTTGTGAGCGAACTTTGGTTTCATCCCTCGAACAACAACTCCTTATGGCTGAGGTTCAGCCGCTACAACGACGACTTCTCCCCCATGCCCTTTTATGAATACCCCGACGACAGCATGTTTCACTACAATGTTTCCAGCGGGGAGAAAATCTTTGCTCTTGCCGGGAATATCCATATCGATTTCAGCACTTCTACCGACGAGTATATGGTTGCCTTCAATGAGTATTTCGACTATGAGTATGAGGGCAAAACAGTTCATTCGGCCCGAAAAGGCGGACTCATGCAGTTCCCCCGGGAAAAGGAATACAAGTATGGGAAGGTTGTAAGGGGACTTAAAATTTGTCCCAATAACAAGTATATAGCCATTGCCTCCTACGATTCCCTTCACGGGGGAGTTGAATATCACAGCCTTGAAATCCGTGATTATGCCAGTTTCGAACTCATTGCCCAAAAGAACCTGATTGAGGGGAAACCCTACAATATTGGGTTTTCAGACGACAGTGAGACCCTTATTTTCAACGTTTATGATTTCCCGATTTCCGGCATGCAACTTTTACGGACGAGGGATCTCAGCGAACCCGATGTAAAAGAAATCGGGGATATTGCTTTCAGGATTAAAGACAGAAACCTCATCGGTTTGCGCGACAACCGGGTGGTTATCATGAACCTTGAAACGGGCAAGGAGGAAAACACAATATGGGCCAATCTCACCAGCCTGAGAAGCATAAACGGTACGCTCCTTCTAGGTGATAACGAGATTGTGGTATTCGGGGAAGAAAATGCAGATTTTGACCTAAGTATAGAGAAAGGCTGCATCGAAAAACTTAACCTGTCAAATCTTGAGATCTATGCTAAAAATGAAGATGTAACAGGGCTTGACAGTTTGCTTGCCCCTCAAAAAGCTTTCTTCCAGGACAATCTGTTTAATGATGGCCAGATAAGTTTCAACCGAAGCAAAACACTGATGGTCTCTGTAATCGGTAGAAGTCTTCAGGTATGGAACTCCCCCGAGAAGAGAAAACTTTACGACTTTTCGTTTAACAACGATATCAGGGCTTTCGTGAACGACTCTTCAAATCTGCTGGTCCTGGAGGATTATGAGCAGATTGGCTTCAGTGATTATAAAATCCATATAATTGATCTCAAGACCGGGGTGTCGGAATCGAGAATCGTCAAGGACAGCGAATACGGGGACTTCGACCCCACCTACAAATGCGAATGCTTTGCGCAGCCCGGAAAGTCTGCTTCCTGGATTTGCAGCGATTTCGATAACGCCCTTTGGCAGATAAGCAAAGAAAAACTTATGGCAGAAATGCTGATGAATTTCAAGGGATCCGGGGAAACCAACACGGCCGGAATTGAGACCATACATGAAATTCAGGGCTCGGAAAAGATTGTGTTCAGACTTACACGGGAATTGCCGGGGAATGGCAATGAACCGAATGTATCCCTTACCGACAGTGTGGTTATGCTGGATCTGTTGTCGCTTCAAACAAAACGCCTTGTCGGGTTGGAAAGAGTGCCCGGCTTCGTCCCTCTTAACCCGAATGTTTTTGCAGTTGCGGAAGTGAAAAGGATTAAAATCACCGATCATGCCGCAACCCGGCAAATAAACTCAATGGAACTGCAAAACCAAATTTTCAAGCATGCGGTTGCGGATGGGAAAAAAGCCTTTTTTGTATTGGAGGATAAGAACAGCAGCGAACTAAGTGTTGCTCCCTACGACATTGCAAGGAATGAATTTGGGCAGTCATTTGCGATCGATCGCTTTAGCAGCAATTATTTTGTCGACAAGAACGGTTTCAGCTTCGTGAGTGATGAGATTATCAAAACCATGATTCCGGAGAACAAAACCAACATCGCATGGAATCGATCCAACACGGGCTATATCAACAGCAATTCGTTGTCGATGGATGGTTCAGGCCACTTGCTGATGGGTCAGAGCGAATATGTTGATATGGCTAGCCTGCAGAACAAAACCGTAGTTCCGTCCTATACGAATGCCTCACTTCTGAAAGGGGAACTGGCGGGAAAGATTGTCTACATCAGGGAACATAAATATTTTACAAAAGACAACTCGAAGCCAAATTTTGAGATCCTTATTGCTCCCGCCGATAACTACGAGAATGTTCTATGGAGCAGCGAAAAGTTTGCCATGACAGCGGATGAGATCACTTCTTTTGACGCGATAGAGGTCTCGCCCCTTGGGAATTTCGCCTTTTTCTACAATTCGCTGAGCATACTTGAATCTGAAAGAGGTGTGTTTCTGCTCAACCTGAAAACAAAGGAAATACAGAAGTTCAGCCTGGCGGTGTTCGATGCGTTTGCCTTCAGCGCCGACGACAGGTTTATTTTCATTCAGGGGAAATTCAAAAACAGCAAGAACAGGATTTACAACATTTATTCCACCGAAACCGGGGCGCTGGTTCACAAGCTCTCAGGCGGGTTCACTTCATTTTCCAGCAGCGGCGAGCAATACCTAACCGCTGGTATGCACGGGGTTGGTCTTTTGGAATTCAAAGGAGATTCGCTCAGGCAAAAGGAGTTTTACTATTCGCGCGATTGGATCAATGTGGTTCGCCAAACGGAATCGGGCCAGTGGATTTGTGGCGGAAGCAAATCAGGGTTTTTGTACCTGTGGCAGTTGGACAAGCAATCGCCTGTTCACAAGATTAAATGCGGAGTTTCAGAGATTATCCGAATGGAAGAGCTGCAGGGGAAATTATATGTACTGCTTCAAAGTGGCAGTCTTAAAATTTTCGATCTGCACACTTTCGCTGAAATTGCGGAAATCCGGTTTGAAGCCCGCGACGAGGGAAACTCTGTTTCATGGCTTACCCCCGATGGGTATTTTATGGTAAGTCGGGACGATTTGTCGGAATTCCACTTTGTTAAGGATGGCAAGACCTACCCCATCATGAGCTATGAAATCTTCCTCAACCGTCCGGACATCATCATGAAAAGACTGGGTTATGCTGAAGAGAAGACCGTTGAGCTTTACCATGCCGCGTTCCGGAAACGATTGGCAAGGCACGGTTTACAAGACGACTTCAATTTCTCCGAGCTTCAGCGTCCGGAGATCCTTATTGTTGCTAAGGATAACTTGCCTGTTACGAGTGCCGGCGGCATGCTGGAGTTTGAGGTACGCGGCATCAGCCCTGAATATAAAATGGAAGAGCTCTATGTAACTTTGAACGGCGTTCCCGTGCATGGGATAAAAGGACTGCAAATCGCCCGGAAAAATGAGTTCACAGAGAAAATTCATGTGGAGTTGGGGAATGGCTCGAACAAAATTGTTATCAAAGTCAAGGATGAGCGGGGCGTTGAGAGCAATCCCGAGAGTTTTGAGATATTCAGTTCCCTCGAAACAAAACCGCATTTTTATTATGTTGGGATTGGGGTGTCGGAATATCTGGATTCGACGAAAAATCTTCGTTATGCGGAAGCGGATGTGAACCGTTTGGCAGATTATTTCAGCAGAAGGGGCGATTCGGCTCAGACCACGGTGCGGAAAATGCTGAATCAGGAAATCACGAAAGAGAATCTCTTCGGGTTAAAGAAGATGCTTTTGTCAACCGGGGTGGATGACATTGTTGTGATTTCGTTTTCGGGCCACGGCATTCTGGATGAAGGATACAACTTTTATTTTGGCACCCACGACATTGATTTCAAAGACCCTGCTAAGCGAGGATTTAGTTACAACGACATCGAATGGCTTCTCGACAGCATTCCAGCGCGCCGGAAGCTGCTGCTTATGGATGCCTGTCACAGCGGCGAGGTAGACGATTCGCACAAGACTCTTGCCGCGGTCCCGATGGAATCGGGAGTGAGAGGAATAGACACTCGTGGCGCGGAAATTATTTCCGATGAGTCATCCACGATTGGTCTGCAGAGCAGCTTTGAGCTGATGCAACTGCTTTTTGCCGATTTGAACCGGAACAACGGGGCCTTTATCATTTCGGCAGCCGGGGGAATGGAATATGCATTTGAAGGGGAGCAGTGGGGCAACGGGGTGTTTACCTACAGTTTTATAAACTCGATGTACGATTTAAGAAATTCAGGATGGAACCAAAGTCAGGGTGTGAAAATATCCGATCTGAGGAAAGCAATCTACACCTCGGTTCTCAGTTTGACGGGAGGGCGGCAGAAGCCCACCTCCAGGACCGAGAATGTTGAATGGGACTGGAGTTTTTGATATTTCAAGGCGAGTTTAGTTTTGGTTTCGTAAGATTCATTTCTCCCAGGGAGGAATTCTTTTGTTTAGTGTTAACTTCAAAAATAAAGTTAGCCCCCGATTCGCTGCTGCCAAATTCCGAAAAGGTCGGGGTTGAGGTTTTTATCTGATCGATAAAAGCAACAAGTTGGCTATAGGTAACATGCTGCATATTGTCGGTGGCGCATTGAATCAGTCCACCGATGAAAAACGAAGCAAAGGGGCTGTGGCTGCCGGGGGTTCCGTCGGAGACATACTCCTTGTTTCCCGAGGTAATATAATGCCTGGATTTGATATTCTTTTGTTTATCGCGAATCTCTGAAGTGCTGCTTACCTGATACATACCGACATCTCCCCGGAGAATCGGCTTGATCCGGTTACCGAAGGTTCCACCGTAACACACATCGAGAACCAGAAGAACATGCTGGCAGTTTCCAAGGTCGATTTGATCGCGAAGAAAAGAGAAAGACACATAAGTATCTTTAAAGCGGTCGTTGTGCTTTGAATCCTTTGCCACGATGTAGCCTTCCTGCATGTTTTCCTCATCGTAGAGGCCGTGTCCGGCAAAAAATATAAACAGCTGGTCATTAGGATTATAATTTCTGTTCCTGTAAGAAAGAATTTTATCGAGTATTGTTTCCCGAGTCGCATCAGGAACCAGTTCGACTTTAAACCCGTAATCCCTTTGAAGGATCGTGGCAAGGGTTTCCCCATCAAAGCGGGGGTTGTTCAGATCCTGCCACTCATCGTAGTTGTCGGCGGCAAAAATCAGTGCATAATCAGTATGATTGGTGTTTGCAGCGGTTTCCTGAGAGGCTTCGCTTTCAATAAGGCTTGCCCCGCGCATTGAAGGACTCACAGGGGCAGGCCCAAGGGTTGACCGGGTCTCATAATTTTCCAGAAACGCCAGCGGAAAATCGCGGCCGCTCGAATAGGAGCTGAAATTGAGGTACCAGGAGGGATTACTCATGGTTTGGAAAACATAGCTGTCCAATTCCTTCACCGTGACCACACCGTCGGGAGATGCAGAGTTTTCAGCCTTTCCCCTCATTCCTTCGATAATGGTGTGGGTGAGCAGGCCCTGATCCATAGCAGCCCTTTCGATGCGTGCTTCGGAAGGATAAAGGATAAAAAGACTTTTCTCTTGTATACCGGTTGATGCATTTTTATTGAGCTGAATTGAAAGGAGACTGTTTACAAATCCCTGAGCCGGGGCATCAAAGACAAGCCACTGCTTTCGGGCCGGTACCGAAGAAAGCATAGTATGCAGGGAAAAAGCGCTGATTGTGTTTTTCCGGTAATCATTTTGAAGGGTATCGAGACCAGAGGTGGCGAGATAATAATTATCGGTATTCGAACCACAAAATCCCGCGAAGTAAAAAACGAAAATATCATAGGGATTTGAGAGGGATACGATTTTACCGAATTCCTTCAGAATGTTTTCCCTGTCAGCACTATCGTTTTGGAGCACTACCACTTGCACGGTGTCGTATCCCAGTTTGGAAAGGGACTGGACAGCAGACGCGAAATTCAGAGCATCGGAAGAGGCCGATTTAAAAGAGAAATCGCTGTAATGGTCGATTCCTGCAGCGATGAGGTATAGACTTTTCTTTTGGCTCAATTCCTCATTCTTCTGAAGCTGTGCCTGGTAACCCACATTGTATTCATTGGCTTTGATACTGTTTCCGGCTGTTTTGTACATCCAGCTTATCAACTCCAGGTCGTTAAGAATATCCTTGTCACTCTTCAGCGTATTTTCAGCAATCTGCAGACCCAGGTGATAGTAGTAAGATGCGGAATCGAAATTGGCCAGGTATTGGTACCCGTATCCCATCCAGGTATAGGCATTGTGGATTTTCAGGGATCGGGCCGAATCGGCTGAAAGTTCATAGCTCAGCGCCAGCTTCATTTTCTCGATCAATCCCTTGTAATTGGCCTTGTCTTTTTCTTCGATTCCTTTGTTAAACTGTTCATCGGCAAGCAGGTAATTCCGGTAGTGAAGATCGAATTCAGACTTTAGATGCGCTTTCGCCCTGGAGACATTTTCGGTTTGCCATTCGTTTTTGAGAAAAATATCGAAATCGGCCATCAGTCCCTCTTCGAACTCCTTAGCTGTTCCGAGCATTTTCATATAGCGGGAGTAATATTGATGGGCTGATTCATTGTCGCCAAAGAAAAGGAAAGTATGACCCAGATTAACGGTCCATGAAGTGGTGAGCGAATCCAGTTCAAAAGCTTTCAAACAAGCTTTTTGCGCATCGAAGAGTTTGCCCTGAAGAATCAGATACCAGCCCATGCCTCCCCAACCACCTGCAAAATGAGGGAGATTGACAGTGAGTGTCCGACAATCCTCAATGGCCTTATCGTAATCGCCAAGCTCCCCGTATTGCGCGGCCCTGAAATAGATTGAATTGTAATTCTCATGATCCAGGAGGATCGACCTGGAGAATTCCTCTACTGCATCTTGCGGTTTACCTGAAGCAACCAGCAAGTTAGCCTTTGCTTCATGGAATACCGATTGGAGGCTGTCGTTTTCCACGGTTTCGGAAATAGCCAACAGCAGATCGATAAGTTGGAAGGCGGAATCGCCAGTGCCCTGTTGGGCGGTATTCATGAAGGCATCATAGTATTCCGAAATGCGCTGATTCGCAAAATATCCCGGACGGGAGAGGATAAAATCTGACAAGGTCCCGTTTTCTTTTTTCGGGCCCAGCCATTTTACGAAATCAGGGTAGGGATTACCCCTGACGGTGGAGTTTATGATCCATGTGGCATGAATCTCGCTGATTTTCCATTCCAGACCCAGATAACGCGCGGGGAAGGTGTTGATGAAATTAAAAAACTCATCAACATCGCAGGCTTCGGTAACCTCCATTGCCTGGGTACAATTCATGCCGGAGTATACTCCCGAATCATAGACCTCGGTAAAGTCGGTTGTGAATTCGGCCATTTCCCGCACACAGAATGTCAATGCGTTATAGATAATTCTTTGTAAGTCGGGATCGTCATTTTGGAGCAGCTGCCAGGGGAAGAAAAGAGCTTGGTTCCAATTATCAACCAGTCGGATATTATACAAAGCCAGTTTATGGAGCATTTCCGAGTCCTTGTCTTTCAACATAAAGACGGACGATTCCACATGATCGCCAGGGATTATGCGTTTTTCAAGGTCGGAAGTGTCGGCAAGGGTCACAAGCGCATGGGAATAGAAATCGTCAAGTTGTGTGATTGTTCCTGATCCAAGAAATTCGTTTCCTCTTTCGGTATCAACGATGTAACTGCTCAAAACCGAAATCGCAGCTCCGTTTTGGACACCGTCCATTTTGCCACCGCGGATTCGCACGGCAACGGAATTCCCATCGCGGGATAGAACTTCGGAGATCGAGAAAAATCCTTTACCCTGAATTTTCTTATCTACCGAGGGAGGAGCAATATACTCGCCATTTTCATAAGCCAGCTGATAGGCTCCGGCAATTGAAACAGCTGAGGCGGTATATTCTTCGGAGAAGGGATATAAGAAATCGGTTGAAAGCTTGAAAAAATCAACGGCCTTTTTGAGCTGCATTCCCTGCTTCATAAGGTTTCCTGCCTTTTGGTAGCATACGGCGATAAAGGCTGAATCGGGAACAGCCATAGCCTTTTCAAGTCGTATGGCTTTCATGTACGACTCGGAGTATCTTGTAAACGCCTCTTTTTGGTCAGCCCCGCTAGCACCGTTTTGGTCTGCGGCCGTTTCTGTTTCAGCAGCCAGTACCCCAGCTTCGGCAGAGTTTTGGGAAATCACAAACTGGTTTACAAAAAATTGAAGGAAAAGGCTTACAAACCAAATTTTTGCGGTACGGGGCATAAGGATTGGATTACAATTATTCAACGCCAAAAGTCAATCCTTCCCACTCATCGGTCCTGAATGGCGACGCAGGCAATCCCTCTTCGTTATAAAGGTTGGCATCGTCGGGATTATTTGCCCATGCATAACGAACGGCAATCGGGTCGGGCACTTCCTCGGATCTGACAAACACTTTGTTTTCAAAGATTCTTGCTTGTGCCCAATAGAATTTCCGGTCTTTACCGGCAATAGCAAAGCCCTTCAGATAGCCGTATTTATCTTTTGCCAGTAGAGGGCCAAATTCATGGTCAAAGTTGAGAATAATGATTTCTCCCTCGAACTCCATCGATTTATAAACAGGGCCGTTATTTACAACCGGTTTGTTATAGACGGTTTTAAGTGCCTGCAAAGCCAGGCGACGGCCAACATCCTGTTTGTTGCGGGGATGAATATCATTTGCCTCGCCGATGTCGGTTGTAACTGCCATTCCTGTGAGGGGCAGCGATAAGGTCATAGTTTGAGCTTCGCGAAGTTCAGCCCATTCGCTTTCTACCGGTTGAACGTCGGGGGCCATATAGTTTGCAAGCTGCACAAAAAAGAAGTGAAGGTCCTGCTGCTTCCAGCTTGCTCGCCAGTTTTCGATCATAAGGGGGAATAATGTTCTGTACTGGTATGCCTTGGATGCGTTCGATTCGCCCTGGTACCAAATTGCACCGGTAACTGCGAGGTTGAGCAGAGGATTAATCATGCCGTTAAAAAGGCTGGAGGGAATTGCATTAGGATTGGCGCCTCCAGTGCTAATTTTCAAGGATTCGGGAGTCAACCTGCATTTCCAAGTTCCGGAAAGTGAAATTTCAGTAGCATCACAAACCAGTTTGATGTCATCTTTTGGGCTGTAAAAACCTCCGCCTCCGCCTGTATCCTCGACTCTTACGGCAATAAAATTGATTCCCGGGGTCAGGATGCCGGCAGGAATGGAATACACGCGGGTTACATCGTACTTATCTTTGGTTTGCCCCACAAGTTTGCCATTGATGTAGGTTATATCGCCATCGTCAACTTTTCCCAAACTAAGGGTCCATTCTTTATCGACCAAGTTTTCTGGAATAACAAACTCCCTGCGAAACCATATAAAACCGTCGATGTCTGCAAGTCCTTTACCTTCCCAGAGGCCAGGCACTTCAATGTCTTGCCAGAATGTAAGGTCGGTGCCAGGCAGAGACCATGTCTCTGTATTTTGAGATTTCGCATTGTCGAGACCAAAACGAGAGGAAAGCTCATTCATCTTCTTCTGCTGACTAGCCTTCAATTCTTCAGGAGATTGGGGTATTGCCTCCTCAACGCGGCTCTTAAGGGCATCAACTCTGGAGATGTATTCTTTGCTTGTCCATGCCTCAATATTGGTGCCTCCCCAACTGGTGTTGATAAGGCCGATGGGAACTTTTACCTCCTTATAAACTTCACGGCCGAAGTAATACCCTACGGCTGAAAAGCTGCCAACGGTTTCAGGAGAACATATAGTCCATTTAACGCCCTCAACATCATCAACAGGGAAATACTGAAGGTTTTTAGGTATCGTCAGCAGTCGTATTTCCGGGTAATTCGCATTTGCGATCTCCGACTCGCTGTTGTTGGTATTTTTCACCACCCATTCCATGTTCGACTGACCTGAGCAAATATACACGTCACCCAAGAGAATGTTATCGAGAACGATTGTGTTTTTTCCTTTGATTGTCATGCTGTAGGGTCCGCCTTCCTTCATAGCGGGAAAAACGACCATCCATTTTCCATCTGTATCTGCCTTGGCCGAAAGAGTCAATTTATTGAAGCTGACGCTGACTTTTTCGGATTTATCGGCCCATCCCCATATTTTTATTTCCTTATTGCGTTGGAGGACCATGCTGCTGGTGAGCACACCGGGGAGTTTGACAATTGAATAGGCAGGCGATGCAAAAATCAAAGCTATTGCCAAGACAAGGAGGGCTGTTTTAAAAGCGCCCAAGGAACGACTATCGAATCTCATTTTGTTTGGTTTGAAGGTTAAACAGGCATTAGAAATTACAAATCAAATTTAAAACAATAAAGCATTAAAAAAAATCGGGAGGGGAATAATTGAGGGAAGGACCGAAATTCATCGAGGCTGAACTTTGCCGAACGCAAAAAGCGCAACCCGGATGGGGTTGCGCTTTTTGATGATTCCTGCCCGGAACAGATGCCCGGGAACAGAATGGATTAGTGATTACCTAGACCGAATAGGTTGATGAAGCAGTATCTCCACCTCTACCTGTCCAATTGGTGTGAAAAAACTCACCTCTCGGCTTATCGGTTCTTTCATAGGTATGAGCACCGAAGTAGTCGCGCTGTGCCTGAAGCAGGTTAGCGGGAAGTCTCTCGGAGCGATAGCCATCGTAATAAGAAAGTGCGCTGCTGAAAGCGGGAACCGGAATTCCGTTGTTGAATGCGGTGGAAACCGTCCGTCTCCATCCTGCTTGTGCGGCATCGATTTTCTCTTTGAAGAAAGGATCCAAAAGGAGGTTGATAAGATCAGGATTGGTTTTGAAGGCTGATGTTATTTTCCCTAAGAATGCGCTTCTGATAATACATCCGCCTCTCCACATCTGAGCAATTTCGCCATAATTGAGAACCCATTTGTACTCGACGGCTGCTTCACGCAAGAGAGCATAGCCTTGAGCATAGGAGATAATTTTCGAAGCGTACAGTGCTTGTCTGATATCTTCGATGAATTGTTTTTTATCCCCTGAAAAAACAGGTTTTGGTCCGCTAAGGATTTTTGAAGCGATTACCCTTTCGTCTTTCTGCGCTGAGAGGCAGCGTGCAAATACCGATTCGCCAATAAGGGTAAGGGGGATTCCCATATCCAGTGCGCTAACAGCGGTCCATTTGCCGGTACCCTTTTGACCTGCAGTGTCGAGGATTTTCTCAACCAAAGCCTCACCGTTTTCAGTGTAACCGAGTATGTCGCGCGTAATTTCGATCAAATAACTATCGAGATCTCCCTTGTTCCATTCGGCAAACACCTCATGCATCTCTGCCGCATCCATTCCCAGCAGTGATTTCATGATCTGGTAGGCTTCGCAGATAAGCTGCATATCGCCATATTCGATGCCGTTGTGCACCATTTTCACAAAGTGGCCTGCACCGTCGTTTCCAACCCAATCACAGCAGGGAAGTCCATCGACCTGTGCGGAGATGCTCTGGAATATCGGTTTCACGTGCGGCCATGCAAGTGCCGATCCCCCGGGCATAATGGAAGGCCCGTTGAGTGCGCCCTCTTCTCCCCCGGAAACACCGGTACCAATAAACAAAAGACCTTTGCTCTCAACGTATTTTGTTCTGCGAATGGTGTCGGGGAAATGCGAGTTACCCCCGTCGATAATAATGTCGCCTGGCTCCAGATGCGGTATCAACTGATCGATAAAATCGTCAACAGGTTTTCCGGCCTTAACCAGCATCATCACTTTTCTGGGGCGCTCCAAAGAGCTGACCAGTTCCTCAATGCTGTGAGCGGGAATGAAATTCTTTCCCTTGCCCCTGCCTTGTACAAATTTTTCAACTTTATCGACCGTACGGTTGTAAACAACAACGGTATAGCCGTTTCTTTCCATGTTTAACACAAGGTTTTCGCCCATTACGGCGAGACCAATTAATCCAATGTCTCCAAGCTTTTTCATTTTTCTATTTTTTATATTTCACAAAAACAATTTGGTGCAAGGACGGAAAATCCGAGTTTCTCAAATTTCTCTTCCAGTCCGGGCCATGAGTTATTAATAAGTTTTACCGAATAAGCCGAGGGTTCCCGCCTCAATCTGTAGCTGCCTCTCAGAGCTTCAAATCCCTCAACATCAGACCGTAGCGATGCATCGTCGATCATAACGTCGTAAGTTTGGGAGTATACTTCATGCAATATTTCAATTTCTCTCATTCCGGAACAATCAATTACAATTTGGTTGTTCTCGGGGGAGGGAATATTTCGGGG
>JFJP01027603.1_pt1 | contig 14643 bp, 17 predicted proteins | sample 431651 | NCBI WGS metagenome assembly JFJP01 (sample SAMN02602958, study PRJNA72255) | Microbial mat metagenome, whole genome shotgun sequencing project. | biome: fresh water; feature: sink hole; material: water; isolation source: purple microbial (photo- and chemosynthetic) mats found in...
GGGAATATGAAAAAACTTCTCTGAATTACTATACGAGTTTGGGATTTCGAAAAGAAAAAACTTTTTACTGTTTAATGGATTCGATTGAAATCTTAAAGAAATTCAAAAGAAACAATCAGATAAAATATAAAAATGAAGAGTTTTTTCTAAAAAAAATCGTAGATAAGCAAAAAATTGAAAAACTCATCAAAACTACAAATAATGAAAATATGATGAATTTTGAAGAAATTTTTTATTCAAAAGAATTTCTGGGTTGTTTTATTCAAACAAATGATAATGAATCAACATATTTTGGTTTGAATTTATGGAGAAAGTCAAATGAAAATCAAGCTCAGATTACCAGATTTATATTACCAGTTGATTATTATTTTTCTAAATGGGCTTTGCCATTTCTTTTATTAATATTTTCATCAATATTTGCTCTAATTTACAAATGGTTTAAAGAAGAATATCCAATAGTTTTTATTTTGTGTATAGGCGTTTTAATGGGCATTGTGTTTGCTTTTTTGAAGGTGAGGAGCTTATTAATTGCAAAGACAAGGTCAATTATTTATTTATTCAGCCCTTTTTATCAAGGCAATGATGAGGAACAAAGGGAATATTTATTTAAATGTCTTTTAGAAAATATTTACTCATTTTGTCAACAAGAAAAATATTTTTATTTTAAGTTGATTTTGCCACGAAACCCTCAAATTCAAAATATTTTCTCTAAATTTCCAATTAAAAATGATTATTCCTATTGCATTGATCGTTTGACTTATGAGACCACAGAAAAAACCAAGTATAATGAGTCCCCTGATATATTAGAAGATTCCATTGATCCAAGAGAAATTTAAAAATTAAAATATTTAATAAAAAAATCTAAAATGATTTTTATTTGAAAAAAAAAATGAGTAATACAATCCTAATAAGTGTCTATTGTACCACCCTCCCTGCAATAGTCCTCTTTGGTTTAACTGCTATCTATTTAGGATATAAAGAAAACAGAGTTCGTTCGGAAACTAATCAAACTCTTGATCATTTCTTAGCAGCTCATAAAACTCAACCCCTTAACAGAGTGATATACAGTTTTATGTCCACATCTTTAGGAGCTTGGGTTATTTTCACCCCTGCATCTTTTTCTTTAATTGCTGGTTATCTCGGTTTAATGAGTTATAGCATTGCTAGTGGAATTACTTTATTGATCCCAGGGTATTTCGGACCGCTTATTCGATCTTATAGCAATTCTCTTTCATTAAATGATTTCATAAATCATCGATTTGGGAAAATTGCTCAATACTATGTGACTATTTTATGTTTATATAATATGGTAATAGGGATGATAGCAGAGTACACAGCCATTGGAGATCTGTTCGAAAAAATTATTGGAGGCAATAGGGTTATGATAGTAATTCTTATTGGATTAATTACAAGCATTTATACTGCTTATGGAGGGTTATCAGTTTCTATAAAAACTGATCAACTTCAAGGAATATTTGTTATTTTGATGAATATCATCTTCGCAATTTATATGATATCGACCTTTAGATTGGATAGTTCAAGACCTTTAAGTGAAAATCTTGGAGCGAATGAATATGGCTATAATTCAATTGTCGCGATGCCATTGGCTTTAGCAGGTTCAGTTGTTTTTTCAGAATCCTTTTGGCAAAAAGCATGGGCTGCCAATACTGATAAGGATTTAAAAATTGGGAGTTATGTGGCCTCGATACTTATTATTGTAATCGTTTTTTTGTTCGGATTTTATGGGTTTATTGCTGCTTGGGCAGGCTTTACGATCAATGATTCAAATTTGGCATTATTTGCAATTTTTGAAAACAATAAAGACAGCTGGATTTTAGTGATTATTTGCAATATGGCAGTTATTATGAATGAATCAGCTGTGGATTCTTATCAAATGGGAATCGTCTCTTCTATTTCTTCGTGTTTTTTTAAAAAAAAACCTTTATGGGTTACTCAAATTTTGGTTGTGCTCATAAATATCCCAATTATTTATTTAAGTCTGAAAAATTATGGAATAATTAATCTTTTTTTATCTTCAAATTTGATCACTTGTGCAGCTTCTATTCCTTTGTTATTGGGTTTAAACAAAAAAATTGCGAGCTATTATGGAACATTTAATATGATATTTTCAACAGTTTTAAGTGTGTTTTTTGCAGGACTATGGGGAGTTTTGGATACTGGTGATTTTACAACTGGAATAAAACAAGTGTTTTATGATTGTTATTGTTGGAAAAGTTTTTTAATTGCCAGTTTGGGTTCTTTATTCTTTGCATTGTTAATAACTTTTATAAGATATAAATTTGGGTTTCATCATGAGGGATGTTTGGAGGAGAAATTTATAAAAAATCCATCAGCTAAAGGAGAGAAGTACTTGAAAATAAAAAATATTTAAGTTTATTTTTCATAGGTCATATTCTAATTGAACTATCAAAAATTAAGGATAAATTTCCAAAATAAATGTTTGATGAAATAAATTTCAAATTTTTTAAAATTCAACATGGATATCAACCAAAACACTTTAAATTTTTTTAAAAAAACTAATTTTGTAAAAGTCCATTTGTTGTAAAAAAAAATAAATTATTTTCATTTAAATATTACAATCTCCTTTTTTGATAATATTATAAATAATATAAAATATCAAAATTTTAAGGTGAAGCAAAATCTTTCTTTATAATTTTATCAAAATAATTTTAATTTATAATTTATTGAATTACCTTATACTCTTCAAATGAACTATTTTGAAATGAGCCAGGCCAAAAGCAACACTTTTTTTGAAAATTCTCACCCTACCACCATTAAGCTACTGACCTATAACTTATTTTTAAGGCCACCTGGCATCAAGACCAACAAAAGTGATTATAAAAATGAACGTTTAGATGAATTTCTAAAAATAATGTGTGAATATGATATATTGTGTTTGCAAGAAGTCTTTGGGACATTCTCTTCTCGCAAAGATAAATTAATAAAACATGCTATAAAATGTGGGTTTTATTTTATTGAGCTTTCTCCAGATCCGAGTTTTTTCTCTTCTTGTATAATAGATGGAGGAATAATCATTTTGTCAAGGTTTTTTTTTTTAAAAAAAATTGTTAATTAATTTAAAAAATGAAGGTTTCCAATCATTTCATCTGAATTTTATCTATTTAAACATTCGGATTTCCCTGACTCTTTAACTTATAGAGGTGCTTTATATTCTAAAATTGATGTATTTGGAGAAATACTGCATCTTTTTACAGCACATACCCAGGCGACATATATAGAAGAGGAAAGAAGAATTGTAAAATCTTTAAAATTTCTATATTTTTTATCCTTTTTTAAGAAAAAAAACATCGTGACTCGACTTTACCAAATTGAAGAGTTAGCAGTTTTTATAGAAAAATGCTTAGATAAAAACCAATTTCAAGGGAGCAATTTATGTCTGTTTTTGGCTGATTTTAATGTTGATGCAAAAGGGGAAAAATATCCAATGAATTTCGTTTCATTATTTGGTCGTAAAAATGTAAAAGAAAATATTTAAATAAAATTAATTTTAAAAGCTTTTAAGCACAAACGGAGATTTCTTTAATGAATATGAGACTTTGTTAAGAATGCTTTCTGTTAATAAAAAATATATAGTGTTAGATCTATTAAGGAATAATTACAATGGACGATCACCCCCCACATATGGCGAATCTTATGAAAATGAAAATGGAAAATTAATGCCAGCTGAAACTGTGCTGACATCAGTTGTTGATTTGAACACAAATCATTGTTTAGATTATTTTTTGCAGTTTATTCCTAATAACGAGAAATGTGTTTTGAATAGTGAAGTAAACAATATTTCTGTTGATGAAAAAACGATAAGAGTCGAAAAATTCTTGATTGATGGAAAAACATTTACACAATTGTCAGATCATTATGGAATTTCGGGTAATGTGAAGGTGATGGCAAAAAAGGATGATTCAATCTGCCGTTTAGAAATTAGCAAATAATTCGTCTGTATTTCTGATAGCTATATGATCTAATGGACTTATAAATTAATCTATCAATAACTAACAAGAAAAATAGAGAGAAAAATTATAGAAAATAAAAAGGAATTCGAAGAGAATAAATTAAAATTTAAAGAAAAGAAATTGAAAAAAATTAAATTTACATTTCAGATTTTTTTTTATTTGGTTACAAAAGAAAAAGAAAATTTGTGTTTTTTCAATAAAATTACAGGATTAAAAAAAAATATTTTTTAGAAAAGTGTTTTGATATTATTAAAGTATTATTGATTTTTCCGAAGTTTTTTATTTTATTGAAAAAAATTGTAAATTTGGGAAAGTGCGAAAGTGAAAAATAAAATCCAACCCATACACACCCAGTATTTAAATCAAAATTGATGTTTCGCAACCTAAAAACCATAAAATACTGAATTTTAACAAAACAAAAAAAAGAACTTTTCCAAAACTTGAGTTTTGTTTTGGAATTGAAGAAAACTTTCTATTTATCGATTTTTCATGATATGACCTCTTTAACATCAAAATCTTCGATTGATCATGCAAAGGATCAGCAACTTTTTTTCCAAACTTAAGCGAAAAAATCTCATTTTGAATAAAATATTTAAAATTAAACTTGAAGACCACATCTTTCTTCAGGAAAACATTTTAATATTACACTCCAAAAAAGGCCTCCAAAGCCAAAGGCAATACATATTAACCATTGTCTAACATCTAAACCTCCCCCAGCTTGAGAATTGTTCATCCAATTATAACAAAAAGTTGCCAATCCTCCATGTGTGACCAAAACTGCTTGTAAGAAAACAATGATAAAAAGTATAGCTAAAAACATTGAATTTTTCTGAATGCCTAAGGGAGAACCAAAACACCATAAAAAAAGAAAAGAATAATAACTAAAAAACCTTCGAATATATTGATTTCATCACGTATTCTCCTTGAATTGATAAAATTGAATATTTGCATCCATACGAAAGTGTTAAAAATGATAGTGAAATGCCTTGATGGACCAGCCTCTTTGAAAATATCCTCATAATCTACATGAGTTTGATCGCTGAGCATTTTGTCTCTTCCACTGCGAACAATATTATACATTTTACCATCTATATAATTTTTAAAATTTTTAATATCAAAACTATTTTAAAAGATAATATTAACCCATTTCTTTGTATTTATCTGAAAGCTTGAATTTCGACCCTACTTTGTATATTTCATCGTCAAAAGTATCTCCATATTCAGGCAAAAATCGATCCCCAGCAAAAACCAATATCAATAAAATTATTAATTGATAAATTGCTTGTCCAATTATGTGTTTAAACATTTTCTAAAAGAGCGATTCCTCATAAAAATTATGATTTTTAAAAGGAAAATTACCTTTGAAACCATATATTCGGTTCTGCTATGCGGTTTTCTTTCTAACAAACTAGGAACTGGTTCCTCAGTTGCTAAAGCCAATGAAGCAAAGGTATCCATAATAAGATTAATCCAAAGCATTTGAATCGGCTTTAACACATCTTGCTTTATAATAGCAGCCCCAATCAAAGTAATTGTAACTGCTACCACATTAACAGTCAGCTGAAACTGCAAGAATTTTCTTATTGAATCATAAATATTCCTTCCCCAAAGCACTGCTTTCACAATTGAACTGAAATTATCATCCAACAAAATGATATCTGCAGCATCTCTCGCAACCTCTGTTCCTGCAATCCCCATAGCGAATCCAACATCAGCTTTTTTTAAGGCAGGGGCATCATTAGTTCCATCACCAGTTGCCGCAACAACATGGTTTCTTTCTTTTAAACCTGTAACCAAAGCATATTTATCCTCTGGTCTTGAACGAGCTAAAACATCTAAATTTGGATATAAACGATCAAATTCCAAGCCATTTTTTATGATATCTTTTCGGATTTTTTTCCCTCCTTCTTTTTTAGAAGATTCCTCATCAAGTGGACATTTGCAATTAATAGACTCACGACAGTTCTCACATATAATACCACCTACCATCTCAATGAAGTCTTTACCTTCTAACACAAGACTATTTTCATCTCCAGGCTCGATAATTCCACATTCTTTGGCTATAGCTCTTGCTGTCAATTTATTATCTCCTGTGACCATGCGAACCTTTATTCCAGCTTTACGGCAAGTTTTAACAGCTTCAGGCACTTCTTTTCGGAGGATATCCTTAATCCCTAAAATGCAAATCAAAATCATATTGAACTTTTCGATTTGAAAAACTCCTTTATCATCCTTTGAAGTAATATCTTCAAATTTTAAGTATAAAAGATGAAACAATGTTATTTGAGAAAAAATCAGGAAAACCATCTCCATCTGCGATATATTTGTAAGCGAAAACCAGAGTTCTCAAAGCATTTGAAGCCATTTCTATGATTTTTATTATAAAAAAAAATCAATAAAAATGCAAAAGAACCTTCAATAGCTTTATTGATCTCTGCTTGGATAAAGTTATCGATGGGAATAATTGATCCATCGAAACTATGGAATTTATTGCAACCTTCAAGAACCAATTCAGAGGCACCTTTTTCTAAAAGCACTTTACAAGAATTATTTGCGTCCCAAAATATTGTCCCCATTCTTTTTCTTGAGGATGTGAATGGGAATTTTGCTTGTATCGGGTGATTTTTACGATAATCCTCATAATTATAATTGCAATGTTCCATGAATTTTAGAAGAGCAATTTCTGTATTTGAACCTTTTTCTTCGGGACGCTATATATTTTTTTAGAAATGAAAAATTGATTTTTACACCAAGTTCAAATAATTTTAAAAAAAAAATCAAAATTTTAATTTTCTTTTGATTAAAAATAAAATTTTGATTATTTTTCAATTTTCATTTTAAAAATGAAAATTAATTATTAAATATAAAAGAAAAACCAGAATTGCAGAGCCATTTAAGAGTGCTGATTGTGCGAAAATCTCCTGAATAATCTGTGGAATATATAGATTTAGACTAACGTTTTCGTTGTAGGGGTTTATTTCAATGATTTTATTGTTCCATAAAGCTGTCAGGCTCATTTTATTTTGTGTCAAAGTTCCAGTTTTATCAGAGCATATCATATCAGCTCCTCCCATAGTTTCACAAGCTTGTAATCTTCTCACTAAATTCTTGTCCCTGAGCATTTTTTTGACAGAATAGGCCAAGGAGATTGTCACCGATAAGGGTAAACCTTCAGGTATTGCCACCACAATCACAGTGATCTATGATAAAAACAATCAATTTTATATAAATTTTAAAGAAAAGATTACAGCTATGAGAAAATAACTCAAAATTTCTTTAAAATGCTTGCTATTGTCCCAATTCCAATCATCCTTTCCTCTCTCAATAATGAACCTCAAAAACAAAACAAATATTATAGCCAAAGCTGAAATTAGTCCAAATTTCCCGATTGATCTTGCGAGATGTTCTAATTTCTGTTGTAAAGGAGTGCTTTCTGCTTCTTGAGTTCTTAAAATTGCACTAATTTTACCTAAACAGCTTTTATCACCAACCACCAAAACTAACATTTTTCCTTCCCCAGTCAAAATCTTTTAATAATAATCGTTTGAAATAAAAAATGAATTTTAAATAAAATTGTTCACTCTTGTTCCTGAAAGCAAGATAGGCGATGAAACATCATGTGTTTGTGCTTTATTTTTTCCTCCTTGATTGATGATTTTGTTTCGTTCCTCAACACAATTCCTCAACTCTCTTTTTTTTATGGGATTTGTTTCTCCAGTCATAGCAGATTCATCACAAGTGACTTCAGAAGCTTCAAATATCAATCCATCAGCTGGGATTTCCATTCCTTCACTTAAACTTATAACATCCCCAGTCATAACCAACTCTTGATTGATGTTGATAATAACTCCATTTCTCACAATAAGTACTTTTTTTCGATCGTCTGCAACTTTGTTTAATTTCTGAAATTGTTTTTCTTTTTGGTAATCATTCCCTGCCTGAACCATTGAACTAATCACCACTGCCATAAATATAGCAAAACCTTCAATCCAAGCAGTTTCTCTATGCTCAGTTTCAGTCCCCACTGATATTCCTATAGAAAGAAAGCTTGCCACTATCAAAATTCGCAGTGTGAAATCCTCTAGAGCTCCAATAAGTAGTTCTAAAAAAGCTATAAACAAAAAAATAATCCAGAAATAAGAAATATATGTGGAGTGGAAATTTTAATGACTTTTCGATATAAATGGCGCCTTTCGATTATGTGAATATTCATCCTCTCTATCAATTAAATCTTGGGGGTCACCTGGGATTCCAAATTCAAAACTTGTGCCCAATCCAGATTCAAAAAATCTTTCATCTTTAAGAAAACATTAATTCAGGAAAAATAGAAATGGGAACGTTCATATGTTTCCAACATATCAATTTCTTCAGCAAAAGTTCTTTCTTGGCATGCTCCAACTATCGCAACCAAAGTTTCTTGAGGAACTGTGAATTTATTCGGATTCTTCAAATTTTTAGTAGGGGGGAAGATTTTGTTCGTGGAAACGTCTTCAATACGAGACATATGACTCAATTCATCATATTTATCGCTTTTCTTTCTGTTTGAAAAGGCCATTTTTACGAGAACAGTTAAAATATAATAAAAATAGTGATAATAGAAATTAAAGATAATTTCTTTTAAAATTTTGAAATTAGTAAAATTAACATTAAACAAAAATTGAGTTAGAAAAACTAAAATATTAAATATTTTATTTTTGAACTTCTAATTATCAGAACATAGAGTAAAATTCAATAAAATTACTCTGATTTACTATAATGTTGGCACAATTTTCCCTTTGAATGAAACACATTAAAAAAATTATTATTTTTAAAAAAATATAATTTTTTTACTAAAAAATAAGTTAATTTTTTTTTAAAAACTCTCCTAAATTTCAATCTAACTCAAAAGAAATGTCGAAGAATACGGAATGCGTGAAAGTGGTGATCCGATGTCGTCCTCTTTCGAGTCAAGAGATTCAAGACAGTCGTTTGGTCATAGCCGAGATATCGCATGCCCGTGGTGAGATTATAATAAAGAATCCCAAGCCAGACGCAATTGAGAATCAAAAGACCTTCACCTTTGATTTGGTTTACGATTGGGTTTCTGAACAAGAGCAACTTTATCAAGATACGAGTTATCCAATCGTGGAATCAGTGCTTGATGGTTATAATGGCACTATTTTCGCCTATGGTCAGACAGGGTTTTTTCATTAATTTTTAATATTCTTTTAAATAATAATGCAATAGAACTGGAAAAACATTTACTATGGAAGGAGTTCCTGAGCCTGCAAATTCAAGAGGAATCACTCCTAGAGCAATAGAACACATTTTTAGACACATTGAGGGCACTCCTGATAAGCAATTTTTGGTTAGAGCGAGCTATTTGGAGATCTATAATGAAGAAATTTGCGATTTGTTAAGCAAGAATTATAAGAATAAGCTTGAGTTGAGAGAACAAACTGATTCCGGAGTCTATGTGAAGGATTTATCATCGTTTATTATCCAAGATGCGAATGAAATGAAGGATAAATTAACAGGTGGACGTAAAAATCGGCATATTGGTGAAACAAAAATGAATAAAGATTCTTCAAGATCTCATTCGATTTTCACGATTCAAATAGAAACTATTGAAATAGGAATTGATGGTCAACCTCATGTCCGAGCAGGAAAGCTTAATCTTGTTGATCTGGCTGGAAGCGAACGTCAAAGCAAAACACAGGCTGTTGGAGATCGTTTCAAAGAAGCAGTGAATATTAATCAGAGTCTTTCAACCTTAGGAAACGTCATTTCCGCATTGGTCGATAATAAATCCACCCACATTCCTTATAGAGATTCGAAATTAACAAGATTGCTACAAAATTCATTGGGAGGCAATGCCAAAACTGTGATGGTTGCGAATATTGGCCCTGCAGACTATAATTATGAAGAAACACTTTCCACTTTGAGGTATGCGAACCATGCGAAATCTATAAAGAACAAGCCAAAAATCAATGAGGATCCCAAAGATACAATGATCAGGGAATATCAAGGTGAGATTACGAGACTAAAGGAGGAGTTGACGAAGAAATTGGGAGGGGTTAATCCTGATGGCACAAAAAATAAAATCATTGAGGTAGAAACTATAATAAAGGTCGAGGATGAGGAGAGATTAAAGGAAGCTGAGAAGAAATTAAATCAAGAAAAAATAGAAATGCAAAAGGTTTTTTTTAAATTAACAACTTTTTTATTGATTTACTAAGAAAAAAGGCGTTTGAAGAACAAAAATTGAAGATTGAGAATCAGAAAAACATTGCAGAGGATGAAAAGAGACGATTGATCAAAGCCTTGGAAGAAAAAGAGAAAAAAGAGCAAGATTTGATTCAAGATCGCAATAATCTCATTCATCGAATTAAACAAATGGAGGAGAAATTACTGCAAGGAAATAAACTGAAGGAAATCGCGAAGATCACTGAGCAAAAATTTATGGAGGCTAAACTTGCTTTAGAAAAGAAAGAGATTGAAGAAAGGCAAAAAATTGAAGAATTAACGCTAAAAGAGAAGAATTTCGCTGATGTTGAACAGAAATATCACAATTTAAGGGAGGAAATTGAGGTCAAAACTCGGAAATTGAACACTTTGATGAAAAGAATCGATGAAGACAAACAGCAAAAAAATGAAATAATGGCCTATCGGATTCGTGAGAAGGAGATTCTTTTAGAAGAGAATCGTACAATTACCAGAGAAATAAAAATGATGGATTTGATTATTGAAAGCTTTATTCCTGTCGAAGAAGTAAATAAATTAGAAGACAGAATGGAATTTAATGAAGAAATGGATGAATGGGTTGTAAAAGAAAAATCCCATGACTCTTTAAAGAAAATTGATAAGTCTGTGAGTGCTCTTGGCTTGAAGAAACCTATGTGTAAATCGGCTAGGGTAGCAGTGAGTTTAGGAGATTTCAATCCAAGATATAAATATGATAATATTTTCAATTTGGAACTGGAATTACCTGAAGCCACAACTGAGGAATTTGATGGAACTTTGAGCGAAAAATTACAAGAAAGTATCAATATTGCTTTAAATGAGGATGAAGATGAGATTAATTTACTACAAAGTGAAGGAAAACCGAATGTTTTTATGGGGAAATTGCAGGACATGGAATTCAATAATGCCAATAATGGAAAAGCAAATAACGATGGCTCACCGACTAAAGGGAAGAAAACGAATAATTCAAAAGCAGTGAGACCAGGAAGTGGAATTAAAAAAAAATAATAAATTTAATTTTTTTAAGATTATGGCAATAGAAAAAAATTAAAAATATTTTTTTCAGATTTAAGAAAGTATGATTGACTTGTTCCATTTGAAAATTATATGATTTAGAGAAAAAATGAAAGAAATTTAAGTTTTAGTCAAGTGAAATGAAAAACTTAATCAAAAATGCTTATTTTATTTTTCAAAAATATGTTTCCAATATTTAAATTTCCATGAAGGTATTTTCAAAATTTTTGAATAATTGTTCCACCCTTCGCTGTCTTCGATCCAAAACCAAATTTCTTCTTCACTTATTGTACATAAAACACTCTGAGCAAAACGAAAATCCTTTAACAATCCTCCAATTATTTTTCTTTTCGCAACAGATTTTTCAACTTCACTTTGAAACGCAAAAAAATATTCTTTTGATTCTACAACTTTCATTTCAATATCATTGAATAATTGTCTCCCATTATCATCAAACAACCAAATATCTTCTGGAGATTTCTCTGGATATTTTGACAAAATATAAGCAAAAATCGATGTTGGTGGTTCAGTTGGATAAATGAACCCATAATAGCATTGATTTTGTTCAAATCCAATTTTTTTAAAACAAATTTTTATTGGTTCCTCTTCTTTGATGAAATGAGGTTCATTTGGAGTTGAAATTGAAGAAGTGACCTTCAAATTGACCGTTGGAAGAGAAGAAAACAAAACAGGAGGATTTATATCCATTATTTTAGATCGAAATCTAAGTTTTATAGGTGAAATTTTTAATGCAACTTTCTTCAATGTTTTAATCGCCGTCTTGGTATAATCAATTAAAGTGTTCAATATTTTCGCAGTTATAGGATGTTTTATATAAGCAATCTCAGTGATATTTTTTTGAAGAAAGTTTTGTCTTAAATTAAGATAGTGTGCTTTCGGACGTTTCATATAATTTGGTGTCTCTTCAATTTCATTCATTGAGAATAAAAATTCTTTAATTTTGCTGTTTAGGCTATTGAGAAAGCTGGGTGTCAAATAAAAATGCGTTTCTTCTTCAATATACCAATCAATTTTGATCAGGATTTGATGTTGTAGAAGCATTCTTTTGAGAGAGGTGATGTTTTCGTCTATGCCGAAGCATTCAAAAATCGTGCATATGTCGTTTGTGCAAAACTTCTTTTGAGCTCGAGGCTGGAGATTATTCAGATGGCCCAATCGAATTAATTCACTTTTCATTCCAAGTGGTCGACCTAAAAATATGATTCTTGTGTAGCAGAACTCATGTTGACTTCCAATCAAATATTCATCAAAACATAAATTTGCTTTTGAATTGAGGTTTTTTAAATTTAATTTTTTTTCTTGTTCCCCATTTAAATTGGAATTCATAATTTTTATTGATTTTAAATATTTTTTAAATTGAAAATTTTTAAAAGGAAAAATTTTTAAAAATACAATTTTTTCAAACAAATTTTTCAAAAAATTAAAATCAATAATTGAAAATTGAAAATTCTAATTTGTATATGACAATGGCTTTTTTTTCTTAAAAAAAAAAAAAATCATTAAAAAAGAAATATTTTTTTGAAATTTTCATTTTAAATTTTTAAAATAAGGATTTAATTTCAAATGATGATATTTTGTGTAAGAGCTGTTCATCAATCCGTTATTTCATTTCATTTTCCGCACAAATTGTGCAGTTCTGTATTTGATTGATTGTAAAAACCTGAACAAATTTTAATCAATTTACCATAGAATAAAAATTGAAAATAACCTTTTTTATTAAGCATATAAGATTCAATGATATTATTTTTTCACTCAACTAATTTTTATAAATTTTTTTTTTTTTTTACTTAACTCTTAAAAGAATTCGAGTGGTTGATTGTAAAAAAAAAACTTAAATTCATTTCAATCGCATTTTTTTTGCAAATGACTTCTATTTTTCCTAATAACGCATCAAATTTTACTTTATCCTCTCCATTCATTATCAGTTGTGCCTTGGTCGTTTCATTCTTATCTCTCCCAATGAAATAAGGATAAAAATTAAAACTCACATCATTCTCTTGTCTAAGAAGGTCAATAACCTCATTAATAGCGCAAGAATCGAATAAATGTCCAACCAATTCAATTTCAAAAAAAGAAGAATTCTTTTTTAAATTTTTTGATTTCAAAATCGTTTTTTTCAAAGTTTCTATAAAATTAAAGTTGGGTGTTAATTTTCCATTCCAAGTAATAACAGCTCTCTCTATTTCTTCTTGCAAATTTTGTTCTTCTAACGGTGCATTTATGTTACTCAAAGCAGTTTCTTCGATGAATGGTAACAAACATTTTCCAAATTCACTGCTTGCATCATAACTTAATTCCGTACTGATAGCATCAACAGCTTGATAAATAATCCCATTAGGCAAATCATGAACATCATCCACTATATCACCTTTAATAGGGTCATATGTATAAAAATGATTATTTTCATCAGTGTATTTCTTTAAAAACTCAATAGAACCTTCCATATCACATGCAATATCACAAACACCCAAGAGCCTACTTTTTCCTTCCAAACAAAGTGCTTTCATTTGTTCATCTTCTATCAAACGTGGGAATCTGTGATCCCAATAGAGACAATTGAATAACACTGAAATATATGGTAAATATTTCTTGTGGAAAATAGGACGGTATTTCATTGGATGTTTATAATAATCCTGTTTATTAAATTGGATATGATGCTCTTCCGAAGCTTTTTCAACCATATGATGTTGATCTATGTAACAAAGGTATATGCATTGAGAAAGAGAAGGATCATTTTTATTTGCGCATAACGATGGCAAATCTTCAGCAAGAATCTCTTTGGTGGGTAAAAGCTTCAAAATTTCTGTTACTCCTTCGCTAGTTTTTCCTCGGCCTGTGATTGCAAAAACCAAAGGACTCAATTCTTTTGGCATTCCGTTATATTTCAAAATTTTGGAGATTTTTTCTATGTTAAATTTAGCATTTTCCAATGAAAAATATTTATATCCGAAACTAATAGACAATAATGGACTTGAAATACCTTTCTTCAAAAAGAGAGTGCCTAAACCTGCTAAAAAGTCAATCGTTGCTGCAATACCTGCGATTCTGCCAAAATAAACTAATCTTTTGTTTTCTGCGCTGGTGATTTTTTCATAATCTATAAAACGAATTTTTTGTTCCAAAAGCTTGTCGAGTAATGGCAAGTTTTGTGGTTGGGCTTTGCAGACATGACCAAAAAACATATAGGTTTTATTTGGGAGAAGTTGTTCAAGAGGTATTGCACGAACACCAAGAATCAAGGAACATTGTGATAAATCTTTTGATAAGATGGCACCTACTTCTTCATATTCGGAATTTTTAATTATTCGGATTTTTGAAGGTTGAACGATAAATCGGAGGTTGGGGTTTTTGGAGGTTAAAAATTTGATGTTTATGGGAGTTAAAGGGACTCGAC
>JFJP01000327.1_pt1 | contig 14642 bp, 11 predicted proteins | sample 431651 | NCBI WGS metagenome assembly JFJP01 (sample SAMN02602958, study PRJNA72255) | Microbial mat metagenome, whole genome shotgun sequencing project. | biome: fresh water; feature: sink hole; material: water; isolation source: purple microbial (photo- and chemosynthetic) mats found in...
GGACGCTCACAGGGTCACCCCGCTCAAATCACGCGCCGAAGCGCCTGGTGCTGAGGTCTCGCGTATGCCCACAGGGCATACCGAGAAGATGATGGCCACCCTCCCAAATATCCTCACAGCCATCTCCAATGAGGGCGCAACCCGCTTCTCGTGGAGGTCTCGCGTATGCCCGCAGGGCATACCCAACAATTGACAGCAAAACAGCCCGAACGGCTCAAAGGCGAAATCTCCAGGGAGTAAGAAAAATGGCCCCTCGCGGGGTCTCTGGCGCAGGGAAGGCCGGGCGAATTCTAACATGGGGGCTTGCGGGGTTCCGAGACCTCCGGCAGGCCGGAAAAATCCTGGTAGGCTAAACACATATCCCGGGACTTTGACTCATGGTCCAATTCAACACGCGCGCCAACGAGATCCTGCTGAAACTGGTCTACTATGGCCCGGGCCTGTCCGGCAAGACAACCAATCTCCAGGCCCTGCACTCCATGTGCCAGGAGGTGCAGCGCGGTGAGTTGTTCTCCGTCAACACCCAGGAGGACCGCACCCTCTTCTTTGATCTACTGCCCATCAACCTTGGCTATATATACGGCAATGCCATCCATCTCCAGATCTACACGGTACCGGGCCAGGTGCAGTACGACGCCAGCCGCCGGGTGGTGCTCGGGGGGGCCGACGGCGTGGTCTTCGTGGCGGATTCCAGCGAAGCAAAGATGCAGGAGAACGTCGATTCGCTGTCGAACCTCTACCACAACCTCAACGCGAATCGTCTGAACATCAAGCAGATTCCCTTCGTGCTGCAATACAACAAGCGGGATCTGGCCGATGCCATGCCGGTAGGCGTCATGAATCGCCGCCTGAACTTTCGCTCGGTGCCCTTCTTCGAGGCCGTTGCGCCCCAGGGTGTAGGGGTGCTGGAAACCTTCTTGTCCATCACCAAGGACACGGTGGGCTCTACGTTCAAGAAGTATCACCTGGACAAGAAGATCAAGGACTTCGACGAGATGCTGAATCTCATCGAAACCAATATCCGTTCCAGCATGCGGGAGTTGCCCCCCCCGGATCAGCCGCCTCTGGCCCAGCCCGAGAGCACGGTGCTCCGTCACAGCAATGTGAGCGTGGCTGATCTGGCGCCCGGAAAGGTGGCGGATGCGCAGGATTTGCTGGAGGACGCCCTCAAGTCCAACATGGAGACGGCCCGGCTCTACAGCGAGCTGAAGCAGACCAAGGAGGCCCTGGAGAAGAAGGGCGAAGAGACCACGGTGCTTCTTGGCCAACTGGAGCGCGCCAACCAGGACAACCTCAAGACTCGGCGCTACCTGGAAGGCCTTATTCAGAGCGTGGCCGAAGCCATCATCTCCTTTGGCCACGACGGCCGCATCCTGACCTGGAATGCCGCCGCAGAGAGGATCTTTGGCTATCCGCGCAGCGAAATCGTGGGCCACGCCTTCCAGCAGCTCATTCCTTCGGCACGGGCTGGGGAGCTGGAACAGGCCATCGCTCAGGTCTCCAAGGGGCAGATTGTTCGGGATGTTCCCAGCATGCGCCTACGGAAGGGGGGGCAGGAGTTCCCGGTTTCCGTCACCTATGCCCCCATCCGTGGTAGCGATGATCGCGTGCTGGCCTTCTCGGCTTTGGTGCGGGACATGGGCGAGCAGCGAACGCTGGAGCGCAAGCTGGAGCACGCGGAAACCAGTTCTAGTCTGGTGCGGATCATGCCGCCCCTCTTCAACGAGCTGACCAATCGCCTGGGGCCGGTCCTGATGCAGAAGAGCCTGCTTCTCGAAACGATCCAGGATCCAGATCAGCGGGCTCGCCTCACGCGTCTGCTGCAGGCCGTGGACGGGGCCCAGAATCTTCTGCGTCCTTTGCTCATGGTGCTTTCGCCTTCCTCGCCCCGGCTAGAGCTCTGCAATGTGAACCACCTGGTGCAAGAGGCGAGCAAGCGTGTCGAGGCCGAAGCCGCCGCCGCCGGAGTGGCCATGGATTTCACGCTCGATGCCAGTGTTCCCGAATGTGGGCTCGATCCGGATCAGATCCGGGAGGCGTTGGTGAATCTCTTCCGCAGTGGGATCTTCGCGGCGGTGAAATCCAATGTAAAACGGGTGCGCGTGGGTACGCGGCTCGCGGGGAACATGCTCCAGGTCGTGAGTCAGGATACGGGGCCCGCCATCCCGGAACCCGAAAAGGGTCGTGTCTTCGATCTCGCCGGAGCTACCGATATCGAGTCCTTGGGACTTTGTACCGTTGCTGCCGTTGCCCAGGCCCATGGTGGACGGGTTTCCGTTCGCAGTCAGGATGGGGTTGGGAACGCCTTTCTCGTGGAGTTGCCCATGACCGATGCCGCTCCGAGTGCTGACCCAAACCCTTCCTTGAATGGGAAAAAGGTAATGGTCGTCGATGACGAGGCCATCCTCCTCCAGTGCATGGAGGATGCGTTGGATGCCTGGGGCTGCCAGGTGACCGCCTGCGGTTTGGCTGCGGAGGCCATCCAGAAACTTCAGGTGGACCAGTTCGATCTCATCGTTTCCGATGTGCGCATGCCCGGATTGAGCGGCTTCCAGTTCTTCGACTGGATCCGCGAAAACCAGCCTGGGATGACCTCCAAGATCATCTTCACCACGGGCGATTCCTTCGATCCCGAGACGCGCACCTTCATGGAGCAGTGGAAGCTACCCCACCTGGGCAAGCCCTTTGACCTCAAGAAGCTCAAGCAGGCGTTGGGAAGTTTGCTCTAGTCCACCGTAAATCCGTCCGCGAGATCCACCACAGTCATGGCCTCGAATCCCTGGTGGGGGCCCGTGGCGGCGCCAGCCGCATGGAAATCCTGGTTGAAGATGAGGTGACGGTGGCCGCGATTGGTCACGCCATCGTCGATGAGCAGTTGGATGGCGGTCATGCGGGGCGACTCCAGAGCATAGCTGATCACCTCCCCGAAAGTGGAAAGGGGCAGGCCATGTTTGTGAAGCCTCTGCTGGAGGGTGGATCCGGTTGTACCCCGGTGGCCGGTTTCAAGGGTGCGGCCCTGGTCGCGTACATGGTCTCGTGCGGCCCGGGAAAGCCCCTCGTTCCAGCGCAGGGGCCCAATGGGCTTGGCCTTTTCGAGAAAGGTTATGGCCTCTTCGAGGGCGGTGGGGCCCTCTTCCGTGATTACCGTGAGGCTCGAGCGCTTGAACTTCCTGCCTTCATAGAACGGCCGTAGCTCCCGCAGGAACTGGGCGTATTCGCGGGGAGCCGTGCGGACCCAGGAAAGTTCCTTCACCACTGCGATCTCGTGGGCCGAGGCCTTGGGGTAATCCGGCGGGAGTGGAGTCGACGGCGAGGCCAACAGAGCGGGAATGATAAGAAAGGGAGCCACTACCATTCCTGCCATGGGGCCTACTCTTCGCCCTTGCGCTGCTTGCCTTCGGGGTCGAAGGTGTAGCCCACGCTGCGGACGGTGTGGACCCAGCGGGGGTGGTGGGCGTCGACCTCCATGGCCCTTCGGATGCGAACAATGAAATTGTCCACGGTGCGGGTGGTGGGGAAGGTCTCGTCGCCCCACACCTTGTCGAGGATCTCGGTGCGGCTGACGACCTGACTCGGCCTTTCCATCAGGAGCTTGAGGATCATGCACTCCTTCACGCCCAGCTGGAAGGCCCCGCCAGGGCCTTCGCCGCAGAAGTTCTCGAAATCCACCCAGTGCTCGCCATACTTCTGACGGCCCACCATCGAGCGGTTCCGGTACCAGGCCTCCCGCCTAAGAATAGCCCGCACCCTCAATAGCAGTTCGCGGACCTGGAAGGGCTTGCCCAGGTAGTCGTCGCCGCCGGTCTCGAAACCGTGCACCCGGTCATCCTCGGTGTTCTTGGCGGTGAGAAAGAGGATGGGGGTGAAGTTCTTGGCGTCTCGCACCCGCTCGCACACGGAGAAACCGTCCATGCCGGGCAGCATCACATCGAGGATCACCAAGTCGTACTTGTCCTGGAGGATGCGTTTGAGGGCGTCGTCCCCGCGGGTGGTCCACTCGCAGGGCAGGCCCTCCATTTCGAGATTGAGCTTGATACCTTCGGCAAGGCTCAGTTCGTCTTCAACCAAAAGGATCCGTGGTTCGGGCATGGAGGCTCCAGATAGTAGAAATCCTAGCGCTAGAATGGGAATTGGAGTCCAACCAATGAACAACCCTTACGTGAGCGTGGTCATCCCTATCTTCAACGAGGAAGAAAACATCCCCATCCTCTGGGAGCGGCTGTCCAAGGTGCTCAACGAAGCCTTTTCGAGTCCAGAGCGGGGTTGGGAGGTGATCTTCACTGATGACGGCAGCCGGGATCGCAGCTTGGAATTGCTCCAGGGCATTGCCGAAACCGAACCGCGCGTGTCCGTGGTCGAATTCAACCGGAACTACGGCCAGCATAGCGCCATCTTCGGGGCCTTCTCCATTGTGGCCGGCGAGGTCATCGTCACCCTGGATGCCGATCTGCAGAATCCTCCCGAGGAGATTCCAAAGCTCGTGGCCAAGATCGATGAAGGGTTCGATGTGGTCGGGGGCTGGCGCCAGGGACGCATGGACAATGACAGCCTCTTTCGCACCCTGCCCAGCAAGATCGTGAACGCCGTGACCCGCAAGACCACGGGGGTGAAGCTCAACGACTACGGCTGCATGCTGCGGGCCTATCGCCGGGAGATCGTGGATGCCATGCTCCAGTGCAAGGAGCGCAGCAGCTTCATTCCCGCCCTGGCCAATTCATTCGCCAAGCGTATCGCCGAGGTGCCCGTGGCCCACGCCGAGCGGGCGGCAGGGGAAAGCAAATACGGCCTCTGGAAGCTCATCAACCTTCAGTTCGATCTGCTGACGAGCTTCAGCCTATTGCCCTTGCAGATGCTTACGGTGGTGGGCATTTTCATCGCGATCCTGGGATTCCTCCTGTTCCTCGGCCTGGTGGCCTATCGGTTCCTGCACCCCGAAGGCACGGTGCAGGGTGTGTTCACTCTCTTTGCCATCCTCTTCTTCTTCGTGGGCGCTCAGTTCGTGGCCTTCGGTCTGCTGGGCGAATACATCGGCCGCATCTACCAGGAAGTGCGAGATCGGCCGCGTTTCGTGGTGAAACGCATCCACAAGCAGCTCTGAACCGGAGGTCACCCATGCGCATCTCCTTCCACGGCGCCGCCCAGGGCGTAACGGGCTCCTGTCATCTCCTCGAAACCGGCGCGGCCCGCATCCTGGTGGACTGCGGGCTCTTTCAGGGCAGTCGCAAACTGCGAGAGGAGAACGAGGCGCCCTTCGGCTTCGACCCCGCCTCCATCGATGCCGTGCTGCTCACCCACGCCCACCTGGACCACTGCGGACGCATCCCTCTGCTGGTAAAACAGGGCTTCAAGGGGAAGGTGATCTGTACCTCTGCCACCCAGGAACTGGCGCGCATGGTGCTGCTGGACACCGCCCACCTCCAGGAGGAAGAAGTGGCCCGCACCCAGCGCCGTAAGGCACGCGGGCAGCGGATCCACGGTATGGCGGAAGAACCCCTCTACGACACGCTGGATGTGGAAGAGGCCTGCGCCCGCTTCGCAGGGATCGCGGAGTACGGACAGCGCTTCGAGTTCCTGCCGAACCTTGCTGCCACCTTTCAGGACGCGGGCCACATCCTGGGTTCGGCCAGCATTTTCCTGGAGGCGAAGGGTAACGGAAAGTCCCGTCGGGTCGTGTTTTCTGGCGATCTCGGGAGCCCGGGGCATCCCATCGTGGATGATCCCGTGCCCGCGCCCGAGGCGGATGCGGTGGTCATGGAAACCACCTATGGTGGGCGCAGCCATCGCGGCGTCATGGAAACGGCCAAGGAGTTCTTCGACGTCATCACCGAGACCGTTGAAGGCGGCGGCAACGTGGTGGTGCCCACCTTCGCCCTGGAGCGGGCCCAGGAGATCCTTTACGGCATTCGTGAAGGCCTTGAGCATGAGCGGTTGCCCAGGGGGCTCAAGGTCTTCATGGATTCCCCCATGGCCACCAGTGCCACGGAAATCTTCCGCGCTCATCCCGAGTGCTTCGACAGCCATGCCCGCATGGTGATGAAGGATCGCGACCTCTTTGATTTCCCGGGTCTCAGCTTCACGCGAGATCGCACCGAATCCAAGGCCATCAACGCCGTGCGCTCCGGGGCCGTGATCCTTGCCGGGGCCGGCATGTGCACCGGCGGGCGCGTGCAGCATCACTTGGAGCAACTGCTCCCTCGCCCGGACTGCGCCATTGTCTTCGTGGGCTATGCGGCCCATGGCACTCCTGCCCGAGCCATCATCGACGGCGCCAAGACCCTGCGGCTCTTCGGCCAGGAGGTGCCCGTTCGCGCCAAGGTCCACACCATCAACGGGTTTTCGGGCCACGGGGACCACGCCACGCTCATGCAGTGGCACGGCGAGAGCGCCAAACAGGGTGTCACTTTCCTGGTGCACGGGGAAGCCGAGCGCGCCCAGGCCTTGCGTGCAGACCTCGAGGGTCGGGGCTTCGCTTGCGAATATCCGGCGCCCCACGAGCGATTTGAACTCTGATGAAAAGCGAGGGCGCCAAGCCTAAGGCGCCCCCGCCTGGGACTTCTTCTGGAATGTGCTTCTAGAATTTGGTTCTCAACACCACCCCGAACTTCCGTTCTTCGCCCTGGTAGTCGAAGGGGAAGGGCTGGATCTTAACGAGCTTGTTCTTGTCGGTATCCAGCAGATTGGTGGCGTAGATTGCCACGCTGGAATTGGAGGTGAAGTTCCAGGTCACCTTGGCGTCCAGGGTGAACCAGGCGTCCAGGCTGCGGGCGCGATAGGAATCCACATCCAGGGTGGCGCCCGCCATCAAGGGAATCGGCTGGAGGCCGACATCCGTGCTGCGCCGGTTCGTGGTGCTCTGGTAGTAGCCCGTCAGAGCGGAGACCACCGGTCCCGCTGTGTAGATGGCCCCGAACTTGAAACGGCTACCGGGATCCCAGGTGAGCTTGTCGGGACTCGGCGCGATGGTGTTGTCGAGAATCTCTTCATCCACTCGCTTGGCGTAGGAGTAGTTCACGAAGCCGCGCCAGCCCGCGTAGCCAAAGAGGAGTTCTGTCTCCAGGCCCTGGGTGGTCAGGGTGTAGATATTGGCGCTGAGGTTGGCGTTGGCCGCGCTGTAGGCGATCTGGTTGGAGAACTTGGTGCGGTAGATGTTGGTGCGCCAGTTCAGATTGGCACCGATGATCCAATCCACCGCCAGTTCTGTGGTGTCAAGGGTCTCGGGTTCCAGCCTCTCGATATTCGAGCCAAGGGTGAGGGTGTTGGCACCGGCCAGCTCCGAGGGCGCCGGGGCACGGAAGGCTCGACCCCACATGGCCTTGATGGCCAGGTTGGCCATGGGCGTGAAGACGAGGGCGACGCGTGGACTCACCTTGGAGAAGGTCTTGGTGCCTGTCTGGCCCGTGTCCAGGAAGGCTTGGGTCGAATCCAGTTTTCGGTAATCGAAGGAGGCTCGGTCGGAACGGACGCCCAATACACCCTTGATCATGGAACCCAAGAGCTTGCCCGAATTGAACTGGGCGTAGAAACCTGTGCTGAGGATCGGCTTGTCCTTGATGTACCCAAGCCAGGGGCCATTTTCGATCAACCCTGGGGTGGGCGTGAAGTTGGGTGGATCCATCAGATTGTTACTGGTGTGGCTGTTGTCCCCCGCATAGCTAAACCGCGTGCCCTCGAGGCCGAACAGGAGGTTGGAACCCTCGGGAAGATCCACGCTCCACTGGGTTCGCAGGAAGAGGTCGCTGGCCGAGGTGTCTAGGTTCTCGTTCGTGCCCGTGGGGTAATAGCCTCCAAAGCCATCATTGGGGTAGAAGCGGATATTCCAGTTGATGTCATGCTTCTGATGGCGGATCAGGTATTCCTGGTTCCAACTTTCCCCGATCTTACTGGAATAGCTCAGAGCAACAATCTGTCGCTTCTCCGCTAGGCGCTCTCCCAGGTCCGGGATCTGCCACACCCAACCGTGGCCAGTTTTGTAGTCCCAGGCCTGGTGGTGGAACTGGAAGTTCCAACCCTCTAGACCGCCGTGACCCGTGAGCTTCAGCCAGCCGTACTGGCTGTTGCGTTCGTCGTGGATGGGAAAGGCGTCCAGGGGACCGTCCACCACGTTGCCGATGGTTCGCAGGGAGCCGTCGTAGCTGTTGTAGTTATTGCCGTCGGTTTCGAAGGCATTGAAGGCGGCCACTGCGGAGATGAGATCACCTTCCTTGCCCAGGGCGAAATCGTAGATGCGGTCGCCCTGGCTGCCGATTCGCACCTGGGCCTCGCCGCCTTCGCCCAGATCCGCAGCCGTGATGGTCCGCAGTTGTGTGGCGGAGTTGGTGGCGTTGGAGCCGTAGAGGGCGCTGCCGGGGCCTCGCACCACCTCCAGGGTCTTGATCATGAAAACGGGCGTGATCTCGGAGGTGTAGGCGCTACCATAGATGTTGTCGTTGTATGGGATTCCATCCACGAGTAGCAGGATGTGATTGTTGTTCCAGCCTTCGAACAGGCCGCGGCTGGCCACGGTGCGGCGGTCATAATCCCGGGCGGGGCCGAAGCCCGGCAGGCTGTAGAGGGCCTCGTTGATGCTGGTCCAACCGTAGGCCTGGAACTGGTCCCGGGTGATGATGCTGACCACACTCGGAGCCTCGATGGCCTTTTCGGCCCGCTTGGAGGCCGCGGTGATGGGTGTGTTTAGGAGGGCCAGGAGGTCATCCAGAATTTCCTTGTTTTCTTCCTTGGTCGGTGTCTGACCGCAGACAGGTGAGGCAGCCACCAGAGCCATGCAAAGCATTCCCGAAAGTTGTTTCCCGAGCCTCATAGGGCCTCCCTTGGTTCAACCTCGGAAGACTGATCGGCTGGCCGCAGAGAAGAATGAGAAACAGCTCTGTGACGATTTTGGCGGTAAAAAAATTATTAACAATGATTTAGGATGGGATCCCAGGGTTGGTTGAGCTTCGCCGCAACTCCCATGGAGGCTCAGAGCCTCAGCCTGGCCTTGAGTGCCCCAGCCATATCCATGAATACCTTGCTCTGGGGGCTATCGGGGTGGCTCACCACGAGGGGGGTGCCCTGGTCGCTGCCGGCGCGGATCTCCAGGTCGATGGGGATCTCGCCCAGGAAGGGCAGCTCCATTTTCAGGGCCGCTGACTTCACGCCACCGTGGCCGAAGATGTGGGTCTCCCCCTTGCAGTGGGGGCAGAGGAAGCTGGACATGTTCTCGATGATGCCGAGGATGGGCGTCTCCACGGTCTTGAAGAGGCCGATGGCCTTCTTGGCATCCAGGAAGGCCACGTCCTGGGGCGTGCTCACCACGATGGCCCCGCCCTTGTCGATGACGGCCTTGGCATTCTGGACGAGCGTGATCTGCACATCGCCCGTCCCCGGAGGCAGATCCATGAAGAGAATGTCCAGATCGCCCCAGAGCACATCGCCCAGGAACTGCTGGAGGGCCTTATTGAGCATGGGGCCACGCCACACCACGGGCCGGTCCTCGTCGATTAGGAAGCCCATGCTCATGAGCTTCAAACCGAACTTTTCGATGGGTTTGATCTTGCCCTCGGGGGTGCCTTCGGGGCCGTCCTTGATGCCGAACATCATGGCCATGCTGGGGCCGTAGATATCCGCATCCAGCAGACCCACCCGCAGGCCCAGCTTGGCGGCGGCGCAGGCGAGGTTGGCGGCCACAGTGCTCTTGCCCACGCCACCCTTGCCGCTGCCCACCACGATGGCGGTTTTAACCGTGGGGAGCAGGTTCTTGAATTCCGCCTCTGGGGTGCGTTCCCAGGTGAATTCAAGATCCACGGCTTCCACACCCGTCACCGCCCCGAGTTTCTCGTGGAGCGTTGCGCGGATGACCTCTTCCCGATCCTTGTAGGCATCCAAGAGTTGGAGTGTCAGCATCACCCGGCCCTCATCCAGGTCGATGCCCTTCACGGCCTTCAGGGCCACTAGACTGGCATTGGCTCCGGGTACTGCCCAGGCGTTGAGCACATCGAAAATAGCGGCGCGGCTGATCTTGGTCACGGCGTTCTCCTGCCCCTAGCCTGCCACATCCGGTTGGCCGTCGGGTACTCCCTGGGATGCCGATTCACCAAGAGACGTTCAGATGTCCTCGTCGGGGCCGAAGTCCGGCAGCTTGACCGTTACATTGCGCACACCGCTGGCCAGAAGGCCGTGTTCGTAGGTGCGCACCTGGCTGCGCAGGGGCTGCCAATCGGGATTCAGGCCCCGGCGCAGCACTTCGCCGTTGGGGCCGAGTATTCGGCCCTTGATGGTGTCGTGGATCTGGAGTTCCAACAGCTCTACGACCTGGGCCGCCACGATGGGGTCCACCAAGGGGAAGGCTGTCTCCACGCGGTTGTCCAGGTTGCGCGGCATGAGATCGCCACTGGCCAGCAGCGTCTCGGGCTCACCGGCGTTGGCGAAGTGGTAGATGCGCGCGTGCTCCAGAAAGCGGTCGATGATGCTGATTACGCGGATATTGTCTGAAAGACCGGGCACGCCGGGCCGCAGGCAGCAGGTGCCCCGCACGATGAGATCCACCTGCACGCCGCTCTGGCTGGCCTCGTAGAGCGAATGAATCATGGCAGGGTCCACCAAGGCATTCATCTTGAGGACCAGGCGGGCCGGATTGCCGACCTGGGCGTGGGCCTGCTCCCGCTTGATCCGCTGGAGGATGGCGTCCCGGAAATGGGTCGGCGCCAGAATGAGCTGGTTGAATCGGGGGGGCCGCGTGTAGCCCGTAAGCAGGTTGAAAAGGTTCGACAGGTCTTCGCCGAATTCCGGCCGTGCGGTGAAGAGTCCCAGATCCGAATAGAGGCGGCTGGTCTTTTCGTTGTAGTTGCCGGTGGCGAGGTGGCAGTAACGCTTGATACCGCCGGGTTCCTGGCGGATCACGAGACAGGCCTTGCCGTGGGTCTTGTAGGCGGGGAGGCCGTACACAACGTGGACGCCAGCCTTTTCCAGGCGTCGTGCCCAGGCGATGTTCGCTTCTTCATCGAATCGGGCGCGGAGTTCCACGATGGCCGCCACCTGCTTGCCGCGCTCGGCGGCACGCTCCAGGGCCGCAGCCACGGGGCTGGTGGCGCTCATGCGGTAGAGCGTCATCTTGATGGCGAGCACCTTGGGGTCCTCTGCGGCCTCGCGGACGAAACGCACGACCGAATCGTCAAAGCTCTGGAAGGGGTGGTGCAGCAGGATGTCACCCTTGCTGATGGCCTCGAACACCGTGGGACTGCTGTCCAGCTGCGGCACCGGCAGGGGCGGCATGGCCGGGTCCTTCAAGTGAGGCAGATCCAGCTGGGCAAAGAGCTGCATCAGGTCCGAGAAGGCCGCGAAGCCCTCGGTGGGATAGAGATCCTCGGGGCTCAGTTCCAGCTCTTCGATGAGTGTGTCCAGCAGGTTCTGGCTCAGTCCCCGCTCGTACTGGAGCCGGACGACCGCGCCGCGGCGGCGACTGCGGAGGTGCTCCTCCACGGTCTTCATCAGGTCCTCGAAGGGGTCTTCTTCCAGGGGTAGATCGGAATCCCGGGTCACCCGCAAGGCGTGGCAGTTCTTGATGACATAGCCCTGGAAGATCCGCGGCAGATGCATGCGGATGACATCCTCCAGGATGACGAATACGAAATGTCCCTCGAGGCTTGGTACCCGCAGGAATCGGGGGGTCATCGTGGTGGGCACATGGATGATGGACAACTCGGAAACGGGCAGGCCCTCTTCCTCCAGGCGCTCGTCGGCTTCCAGCTCCGCCATGAGCACCAAGGCGCGGTTACCCAGGCGGGGGAAGGGGTGGCCGGTATCGACAGCCAACGGAGTGATGAGAGGATGGAGGTTGCGCTCAAAGTAGTCGCGGATGAAGTCTTTCTGGGCCGCGTCGAGCTGGTCGGGCTTGAGGATGAAGATGCCCTCGGCGTTGAGACGCGGCTCGATGGTGTGGTGGAAGAGTCCGTGCTGCCGCGCTGAAAGCTCATGGATCCGGGCGGAGACCTTGTCCATGAGCTGGCGCGGCGTGTGGCCGTCGGGCCCGGGCTTAGTGATACCCGCATCGATCTGGCGCCAGATCCCAGCCACGCGCACCATGAAAAACTCGTCCCAATTGCTGGAGACAATGGCGAGGAATTTCACCCGCTCTAGGAGGGGCAGCGAGGCATCCTCGGCCTCCTCCAACACACGTTCATTGAAGGCGAGCCAGCTTAACTCGCGGTTCAGGATGTCCTCGGGACGGAGGTGGGTGCGGCTCATGGCGACATTATCCAACGGGTCGGTTTCAGCGGTGTGACATCCTTTGGGCTGGATCCGGGATTTCGCCTAGGGATTAAAGGCGTTTTGGGGTATGCTGACCCTTCGCCCGATTTCCGGGCACGGGTCGCCCGGCCCGAGACCAACGAGAGGGCTGCGTCGTCAGCCTGGTAGGAGGAACCATGAGCAGCACAGAAGCCATTCTAGTTTCCAAGCGCGAACAGGTCGGCAAGGCCTCGTCCCGTGAACTCCGCAAGACCGGCCTCATCCCCGCGACCATCTATGGCCTCGGCGAAGCCGCCGTCTCCGTCGGCATCAGCCCCAAGATCGTGGCCCGCATCCTGGCCAGCGACACGGGTATGAACACGATGATCTACCTCCAGCGCGAGGGCACGGACATCAAGCGTCACGTCATCATCAAGGACCTGCAGCGCGATCCTGTCACGGGCCGCCTCTCTCACGTGGATTTCATGCGGGTGGACCCCACCCACAAGGTCAAGGTCAATGTGCCCATCGTGCTCAAGGGCACGCCGGCTGGCGTCAAGGAGGGTGGACTGCTTGATTTCGTCCATCGCCACATCGAGGTGGAGTGCCTTCCCGCCTTCATCCCAGCCCACATCGACGTGAACGTTGACCACATGGTGGTGGGCGATGTCATCCGCCTCGACCAGATCCAACTCGATGCCCACCTGACGGTGCTGGGCGATGCCCACAATGTGATCTGCTCGGTCCACGGCAAGAAGGCCGAGGAAGAGGTTGTCGAAGGTGCCGCCAAGGAGCCCGAGGTCGTGACGGCCAAGGGCAAGAAGGACGACAAGAAGTAGGCTGCATTTTTCGGGTATACAAATGGCCGCCTGGGGCGGCCATTTGTATAGGGGGTAAGGCCAGTGTGGATCTTGGTGCCGCTGGGGAATCCCGGGAAAGAATACGCCGTCACCCGGCACAACCTGGGGCGGCTCATGCTCCAGCGGTGGATGAGCCGCAATGCGCCGAAGGCTGCAATTGCACAGCGGTTCCAGACCGGCACGCTCTATGGTCTCCAGGCGCCCTTCCAGGCCCTGGTGCCGGAAACCTACATGAATCTCTCGGGGCAGGTGGTGGGCGAGGCCGTCCGGGCGGGCGTCGATCCCGCGCGCCTCGTGGTGCTCTTCGACGACAAGGATCTGCCGCTGGGGATGGGCCGCTTCCGATTGGCGGGCAGCGCCGGGGGGCACAACGGGGTGCAGAGCGTGATCGACCATCTCGGCACGCAAGAATTTGCCAGACTCCGACTGGGTGTGGGGCCCTTCACCCGGCCGCTGCACGAGTTCGTGCTCCAGGAATGGACGGACGATGAATGGCGGCGCATCGAGGCCCTGGATGAGCCTTTCGCGCAGTTCATGGGCCACTTGGCGGCCTGCCGGGAACTTTCGGAATTGCCGGGTCTCGTGAACAACTCCGCGTTCTGGGATGAGGCGCCGCTGGCCTGATCGCTGGCATTTTTCATTGAGAATCAAGCAACATCCTGAGATACTGCTCCTTCACGCTCCCCGCTGGGGAGCTCTCCTTGCTCCGGACCCACCCTGAATCGTCAGGGCCGGGAACGACCCGGAGCTTCACATCGATACGAGACGATCTTCATTGCCTCCCCGACGTTGACGGACGAGCAGGCAGATGAGCTCGTGCGCTACTTCGAGGGAATCGTCGCCGAGCAGGGTGGCGAACTGCTCAAGACCGACAAGTGGGGCCGCAAGAAGCTGGCCTACGAAGTCCAAAAGTTCAGCGAGGGCTACTACACCCTGTTCGAGATGAACGCGGGTTCCAACCTCATCGCCGAGCTCGAGCGTCGTTTCCGCAACAACGACTCCGTCATCAAGTTCATGTCCGTTCGCATGGACGTGGAGGCCAAGGCCGCTGACCGTCAGAAGGTCCGCTATGCGCGCGAAGCCAAGCGCAAGGCCGCCGCTGGCATCAAGGAGCGTTCCGCTGAAGAGGTGATGGGATGAAGCGCCGCACAGACGGAAAAGGCAAGCCCAAGAAGAAGAAGCAATTTGGCGGTCGGCGCAGCAAGTTCTGCAAGTTCTGCGTCGAGAAGTCCACGCTCATCGACTACAAGGACGTGAAGACCCTCCAGGGCTTCACCCCTGTGCGCCCTGCATCAGCGCATGCTCGTGGAAGCCATCAAGCGCGCCCGCAACATCGCGCTGCTGCCCTTCGCGACGGACTAGATTCTTCATGTTCCAGAAAGCGGGCCGCCTTCGGGCGGCCCGCTCTGCATTCACGAAAGGGCCGTCGCAAGACGGCCCTTTCCCGGGATACCCTGTTTCCATGACCGAGCCCACCACCCTCCCTCAGATTGCCCCGCCCCTCCGCCGCATGAAGGCCTTCAAGGCCAGCTGGAAGCCCATCCTTCTCAACTGGCTGGTGCCTGGACTCGGCTACTGGAC
>JFJP01059082.1_pt1 | contig 14642 bp, 12 predicted proteins | sample 431651 | NCBI WGS metagenome assembly JFJP01 (sample SAMN02602958, study PRJNA72255) | Microbial mat metagenome, whole genome shotgun sequencing project. | biome: fresh water; feature: sink hole; material: water; isolation source: purple microbial (photo- and chemosynthetic) mats found in...
AGGCTCAGACAAACTCCCCTTCCCCTATGTCCTCCCGTCGTGAATTCCTGCGCACCAGCGCCCTGCTAGCAGCTGCATCCGTGGCCCCTTGGTCACGCCTCCAGGCAGCCTCTCCCAAGCCTGGAGATTCCCCTTACCGGAATCTCGTCACCGATCGCCCGATACGCGTGGCCTGCGTCGGCCTTGGCGGAAAAGGCTTCTCGGATTCCATGGCCACGCGAGGCGAAGAGATCGTGGGCTTGTGCGATGTCGATTTTCACACCGGCTCCCGCCTCTTCAATCTCTTCCCGCAGGTACCGCGCTACCGGGACTTCCGCAGGATGCTCGATGAGTTGGGCGACAAGGTCGACGCCGTCACCGTCTCCACGCCCGACCACATGCATTTCCCGATCGCCATGATGGCCATTGAGCGGGGCAAACACGTCTATGTACAGAAGCCCCTCACCCACTCCATCGGCGAGGCTCGCGCGCTCAAGGCAGCCGCCGAAAAATACGGTGTGGTCACCCAGATGGGCAACCAGGGCCATGCCAACGAGGGCACCCGGCTCGTCCGCGAATGGATCGAGGCCGGCATCATCGGCACCGTCCGCGAGGTCAATGTCTGGACGAACCGCCCCGTCTGGCCCCAGGACATCGCCTGGCCCGACGCCAAGGGAGCCACTCCTCCGGAAACCCTCGACTGGAATCTCTGGCTGGGCGTCGCCCCCTTCCGCGAATTCATCCCAAATCTCGCCCCCTTCAACTGGCGCGGCATGTGGGACTACGGCTGCGGAGCCATCGGCGACATGGGCTGCCACCTTCTCGATGCAGCCTTCTGGACACTCGACCTGCGCGGCCCCGTGAAGGTCACCGCAGAGGCCGAAGGAGGCTCGGCCATCACCGCTCCACGCGGCACCTTCATCCGCTTCGAGTATCCTAAACGCGGCGCACAGCCACCCGTGCTCCTCACCTGGCGCGATGGCAGCAACAAGCAGCCCAGACCTCCCGAGCTCGCGGAAACCGACAAGCTCAGCAACGGCGGCGTCCTCTACCGAGGCGACTCCGGCGTCATCTACTCTCCGGGAGACTACAGTGAATCCCCTCGCCTGCTTCCCGAGGCACGCATGGAGGAGCTCAAGCGCAAGCTCCCCGCCAAGGTCTACCCCCGCATCCCCAAGGCCAACCCCCACATCGAATGGCTCAACGCCATCAAGGGCGGCCCAAAACCCGGCTCCAACATCGTGGACCACGCAGCCGACCTCACTGAGCTCAATCTCCTGGGCAACCTCGCCATTCGCACGGGCAAACCCATCGACTGGGACTACGCCGCCGGGCGCGCCATCGGCCTGCCCGAGGCAGACGCCTTCATCCACAAGTCCTACCGCCTTTTCTAAGCAAGCACCCCATGAAAACCCTTTCCTCCCTCCTCCGGCTCCCGCTAGCCGGACTCAGTCTGCTCCTCCTGGCCTTCGTATCCATCGAAGCACCACAGAGCCGCGCCGCCGAAGCCCTGCCCGCTTCCGACATCCAGCTCGGCCTCCAGTGCTGGACCTTTCGCAGCTACACCTTCAAGGAGACCCTCGACAAGGCCCAGGCCCTCGGCATCCACGCCATCCAGGCCTATCCCGGCCAGCTTCTCGGAGGTGGCCTCGAAGGACGCCTCGACCCGAACCTCAGCCCCGACTCCCTCGCCAAGGTCAAGTCTTGGCTGCTTGAGCGCGACCTCTCCATCGTGAGCTTCGGCGTCACGTCCGAAAAATCAGAGGCCGATTGGAAACGCCTCGCCGACTTCGCCAAGGCACTGGGTATCCGTACCCTCGCCATCGAACCGCAACCCCAGGACCTGCCCATGATCGGGCGCGCCACCAAGGACTCCGGGCTCCGCCTCGCCATCCACAACCATCCCACCCCCTCCCGCTACAGCGATCCCAAGACCGCACTCACCGCACTCAAGGACCTGGATTCCCGCTTCGGCCTATGTGTGGACACCGGACACTGGACACGCGGCGGCCTCGATCCCGTTGCCACCTTGCATCAGTCGGCCGGCAAAATCTTCGAAGTTCACTTCAAGGACATCAGTGAACCCGCCCGAGTCGCCCACGACATGCCCTGGGGCACCGGTATCGGCGAGGCTGCCCGTCAGCTTGCGGAGCTTCGCAGCCAGGGCTTCAAGGGCTACGTCTTCATCGAGTACGAGCACAACACCGCTCACCTCGAGTCCGATGTGGCCCTCTGTATCGCCTGGTTCCGCAGCGCCCTGCGTGCCACTAACGAAGACTTGATCTCGGGTGCTTTCATCGCTCCCGGCTTCACAAAGGATGTGAGTGCCCTCTGGCGCGACCGCGGCGTAAGTTCCCCTGCCCGCTGGGCAAGCCCCAGGCCCCTCTTCAAGCCCGATCTGTCCGATGCCGACTTCACACCCGGTGCCTGGGTCTGGGAGGGCGATGCGCTCGTCGCCAAGGGTCCGGGAGACCTCTGGACCAAGGCGAGCTACGGGGATTTCATCCTCAGTCTCGAATTTCGCTGCGAAGCCAAGAGCAACAGCGGTGTCTTCCTGCGCTCCAGCGACATCGTCAACTGGCTGAACAATTCCATCGAGGTGCAGATCCTCCAGGGCGGCTCGACAAACACAAGGCACGTGCTCGGCGCTCTCTTCGATGTCGAGGCCCCCACGCGCGAAGTCTCCATCGAGCCAGGCACCTGGCACCGCTACGTCATCATCGCCAAAGGCAGCCTCATCGAGGTGATCCTCGATACCGAAACCATCCTCAAGGCGGACCTTTCGAAATGGAAGGACGCCGGGCTCAATCCGGATGGCACCAAAAACAAGTTCACCCGGGCCTACGCCGACATGGCCAGGGAAGGTCGCATCGGATTGCAATACCACAACGCTCCGATTTCCTTCCGGAACATCCTTATTGAGCAACCTTGAGCCAGGCTCCCTGTCCACAATCTCATGAAATCCCGTTTCCTCCTTCCCCTCCTTTCGGTCCTCTCACTGGCAGCCACAGCCACACAGCTCTCAGCTGAAAATCGGATCCCCCTCAAACTCGAGTTTCCACCGCCTTCGCTCGTCGGCACTCCTGTCCCGGTGAAACTGCCCAACCTCGAAAGCCGTCCCGCCGAGACGCCCAAGATCCTCGTCCCCGAAGGCACCGTGAACCTGGCTGCCGGCAAAGCCGTCACGGCCAGCGACTCCTCCCCCGTGATCGGCGACTCCTCTCTCATCACCGATGGGGATAAGAGCGGCGACGAAGGTTGCTATGTCGAGTTCGGCCCCGGAAAACAGTGGGTGCAGATCGATCTGGGTGCCTCTTCCCAACTCTTCGCCATCTGGGTCACCCATTTCCACTCCCAGGCCCGCGCCTACAAGGCCGTGATCGCCCAAGTCTCCGACGACAGTGAGTTCAAGACCGGCGTCACCACCCTCTACAACAGTGATTTCGACAACTCCTCAGGACTTGGCACCGGCAAGGACCCCGCCTACATCGAGACCTACCGCGGTCGCCTCTTCCCGGCACCCACCGAAGGCGTGAAGGCCAGATACGTCCGGCTCTACAGCTCGGGCAATACGACCAACAGCCTCAACCACTACATCGAGATCGAGGTTTTCGGCCTGCCTGCAAAGTAGACCGTCTATTCCGTAGACTGGGGTCGGGAAAAAATCACTCGCGCCGCTTCGCAACAGGGGTTTCCCTCCAGGGATGCCCCGAGCGCCGAAAAAAGACCCGCGCCCCAAGCCCGCCCCATCGCTTCCGGCCTCAAGGCGAGGGCGGATCCCCCTTGGCGAGGTCAGGCAGTTTCTCGACTCGCTCGCTCCCGACGCCCACGTCGAGCAACTCTTCAATTGCCTGCCCGACACCAACTACTTCGCGAAAAACCGAGCAGGGTGCTTCGTGCAGATGGACGACGGCTTCGTCGCCATGCTCGGATGCAAGAATCGCGAGGAAGTCCTGGGCAGGACGGACTTCGATTTCTTCCCTAAAGACCTGGCTGAGAAATACACCAGCGATGACAGACAGGTGATGGCCACCGGACTGCCTCTGCTCAACATGATCGAGCCGGTGCCCGACGACCTGCTGTCCTTCAACTGGTGGGTCGTGAACAAGGTCCCCCTCAAGGACCGTGCCGGACTCATCATCGGCGTGGCGGGCGTCACTTCCCGCATGTCCTCCCTCACCGCCCCCACACACTACGGCGAGGGGCTCTTCGCCATCCTCAGCTTCATCGGCGAACACTACAGCGAACGACTCAGCATGCCGGAACTCGCCGCCAAGGCAGGCCTCTCGGTGCGTTCCCTGGAACGCAATTTCCTCAAAACCTTCAAGACCACACCGCTGCGCTACATCAACCGCGTACGCCTTCAGGCCGTCCGCCACGCCTTGATCCACAACAACCGCTCCCTGTCGGAAATCTCCGAGGAGTGCGGCTTCTACGATCAAAGCCACATGACTGCGCTCTTCACCCAGCACTTTGGCATCAGCCCCCGCAAATACCGCGCCTCACACGGCCGGCGCCCTGAATAGCCCAGCCTCGCTCCGCACCCTCGCTGCGTGTCGTTTTTATGCAAAACTAAGACGCTTTTTTCAAAGATAATGGGCCCTGTTTCCAATATACTGAGAACCTTCCCCGTGCCCCTTCGTCTGTCTGGAAACGCAGTCTTCGCCACCCACTCGTAAACACCTCCCACCCTCCCATGAGATCAGGCAACACCCCCATCACCTCGGAAACCCTCGGTTTCCTCACCCTGCGCCTCTGGCTCGCCATGCGCGCCATCGCCACAGGCCTGGAGAAATTTGCAGGCACGGTCGTCGTGCAGCAACCGCTCCTCGACGCCGATGGCAAGCCCGACCCCGAAACCATGGTCGAAATTGAGCAGAAAGTGTATGGATTTTCCCACTACAAAGCCATCCCTGACTCGATGGAGACGAGCTTCGCCTCCCAGCCCCTCCTTCCTGGCTGGCTCACCTCGCCCTTCTACGCCTCGCTCGGCTACCTCCTCATTCTCCTGGGTGTGCTGCTGCTCCTCGGCGTCAAGTCGCGCTGGACGCTCTTCGTGATGGGCCTTCTCTACACCGGGCTCACTTTCGGCCTCATCCTGATCAAGCAGGACCCTGGCGTCGCCTGGCTGGCCATCCACATCACGCTCATCGCCATCGCCCTGCGCTGGGAGCACCAGCACAACCGCTTCACGCTCACCCGCACATGAGCACCGAAGACTCCCCCGCGAGCGAGGCCACCCCGCTCAGTCGGCGCTCCTTCCTCAAGTCCGGCTCTGCTGCCGGAGCCGCCCTCGCCTGGGGCTCCGTCCTGCCCGCCTTCGGCATCAATCCGGGGCCCGACAAGCTCAAAGTCGCCCTCATCGGCATCGGCGCTCAGGGCCAGGTGCTCATGGAGGCGGCCCTGAAAATCCCCTATATCCAGTTCGTCGCGGTCTGCGACATCTGGGACTACCGCCGCCAGTACGGTGAGCGCTACCTCAAGAAATACGGCCACGATGTGCGCGCCTACACCGACTTCGGCGACCTGCTCGAAAAGGAAAAGGAGCTCGATGCCGTCCTCGTCGCCTCACCCGATTTCTGGCACGCCCCGCACTCCATCGCCTGCCTCAAGGCCGGCATACACGTGTACTGCGAGAAGATGATGTCCAACACCATCGAGGGTGCCCGCTCCATGGTGAAGGCCATGCGCGAGACAGGAAAACTCCTCCAGATCGGACACCAGCGCCGCAGCAATCCGCGTTACCAGTTCGCACTCAACCGCCTCATCAAGGAGGCAAAACTCACCGGACGCATCACCGCCGCCAACGCCCAGTGGAACCGGGCCGTCACCAAGGATCTAGGCTGGCCGAAAAACGCCACCATCCCCCCTGCCGTCCTCGCCCGCTACGGCTTCAGCGACATGCACAGCTTCCGCAACTGGCGCTGGTTTCGCCGCTTCGGCGGAGGCCCGCTCTCCGATCTCGGCGCGCATCAGATCGACATCTTCAACTGGTTCTTCGGCGGCCCCCCTAAGACGGTCATGGCCAGCGGCGGCATGGACTACTACCAGAACCATGAGTGGTACGATCAGGCCATGGTGATCTACGAATACGCCACTCCGCAGGGTCCCGTGCGCGCCTTCTACCAGGTGCTCACCACCACCAGCGCCGGTGGCGGCTATTGGGAGTCCTTCATGGGCATCGATGGCACCATCAAGATCTCGGAAAATCCCAACTACACCTCCGTCTTCCGCGAGGCCTCCGCACCCTCCTGGGAGGAATGGATCCGCCGCCACTACCTCTCTCAGGACAAGGCCGCCCCCGCCGGCGATGCCGAGGCCCGCAAGGTGGACGCGCGTGAGACCGCCGCCCTTGTCGCCTACAAGATCCCCGTGGTGCTGAGCAAGGCCATCCACCAACCCCACCTGGAGAACTTCTTCCAGACCATCCTCGGCAAGGCCAAGCTCAACTGCCCCGCCGACGAGGCCCTCGAAAGCGAGATCGCCGTCTTCAAGGCCTCCCAGGCCATCGAAGCGCAGCGCACGCTCACTCTGGATCCTGCTGAGTATACGGTCTGAGTTTTTTTGGGGGGGGCGAGTGATGGACGATGGACACCATGGACACGATGGACGCTGTGGACATGGAGGGCTTTGATGGACGGGAGGGCACTTCTCCTCCCGAGTACAGAGCCCGGAGTCCGCGTCCATAGAGTCCACGGTGTCCATCGTGTCCACCCGTCCATCGTGTCCATCGTGTCCATCTCTCCATCCCACCTCTCCCCATGCCCACCCCCACCATCGCGCGCCATGAGGCCATGGCCACCTGGTTCGAGATCCGTATCGACTCAGAGGATACCGACTACGCGCACCAGGCCGCCGGCGAGGCCTTCCGCCTGCTCGACCACCTCGAGGGGCTCCTGAGCCGCTTCCGGGAATCGAGTGAGGTCAGCGCCATCTCCCGCCTCCAACCCGGCGAGTACCTCACCCTGCACCCCGATGTCGCAGCCTGCCTGGGCACCGCCCTCGAGATGTCCACCCTCACCGGCGGTGCCTTCGACCCCGGCCTTGGCGCTTCGATCGAGCGGCTCTCCCGAGACCCCGACGGACCACAGCCTCCCGCCCGCGGCCAGCTGCGCCTCGATCCCGCCTCCGGGGCCGTCACGCCTCTCCACGCCTCTGTCCATCTCGACCTGGGCGCCATCGGCAAGGGTTTCGCCCTCGACCGCATGGCCGAGCTTCTCAAGGACTGGGAAATTCCAAATGCCCTCCTCATCGCCGGAGGCAGCTCCATCCTCGCCACCGGAAGCGGCGACGAAGGATGGGCGGTCGCCCTTGCCGGAAGCAGCTCCCTCCAACTGCGCCGGGGCTCCGTCGCCTGCTCGGGCCTCACCGTGAAGGGCCACCACATCCTCGACCCGCGCACCGGCACACCCGCACAGACGCCTTTCCGCACCTGGGCCCTTTCCGGCAGCGCCGCCTGCTCCGATGCGCTCTCCACGGCCTTCATGCTGCTGCCCATGGATGAAATCGCGCTGCTCTGCTCCTCCCGACCCGAGGCCGCAGCCATCCTCCAGCCCGACTCCACCTCACCCAAACTCCTTCGCATCGGCCGAGGCCTGGGAGTGGAACACCGCTTCCAGCTTTGAATCACTCCCTCACGTCCTGTCGAAAATCTGATAAGAATGTTCGATTTCTTAAAAGACTCCTGATCGCCTGATCTGCTATTCTTAAAGCCCTTACCCTCCCCACCCTTATGTCACGCCTCGTCACGCTCTTCACCGGCCAATGGGCCGATCTTCCCCTCTCCACGCTTGCGCCCCTCGTCAAACAGATGGGCTACGATGGCGTCGAACTCGCCTGCTGGGGCGACCACTTCGATGTCGATGCCTCCCTCTCCCAGCCACACTACAACGCCGAGAAATGGGCCCTGCTCGCCGACCACGGCCTGACCTGCCGCGCGATTTCCAGCCACCTTGTCGGTCAGGCGGTCTGCGATCTCATCGACGAGCGACACAAGAGCATCCTCTCACCCGAAATCTGGGGCGACGGCTCGCCCGAAGGCGTGCGCCAGCGCGCAGCCGCCCACCTCGCACGCACCGCCAAGGCCGCACGCGCTTTCTTCAACGCCCGCCCCGGCCACTCGGGCAAGGACGACTTCCCTGCCGTCGTCAACGGCTTCACCGGCTCCTCCATCTGGCACTCCATCTATGCCTTCCCTCCCACCTCGCAGGCTTTTTGGGATGCCGGCTTCGCCGACTTCGGCCGCCGCTTCAGCCCCATCCTCGAGGCCTTCGAGGCCGCCAATGTAAACTTCGCCCTGGAAGTCCATCCCACCGAGATCGCCTTCGACATCGCCTCCGCCCAGCGCGCCATCGAGGCCGTGAAGGGACACCGTCGCTTCGGCTTCAACTACGACCCCTCCCATCTCGGGTATCAGGGAGTCGACTACGTCAAGTTCATCCGCAGTTTCCCGGACCGCATCTTCCACGCCCACATGAAGGACGTCTGGTGGGGGCACGGCGACGGCAGCGTCGGCGTCTTCGGCGGACACACGAGCTTCGGCGACGCCCGCCGCCAGTGGGATTTCCGCTCCCTCGGCCATGGCGACATCCGCTTCGAGGACATCATCGTAGCCCTCAATGACATCGGCTACGCAGGCCCCCTCTCCGTCGAATGGGAGGATATCCGCATGGACCGCATCCACGGAGGCACCGAGGCAGCAGCCTTCGTCCGCAAGCTCGACTTCACCCCGAGTTCCCGCGCCTTCGACGCCGCCTTCGAGAAAAAATAACCCCCACTCCCCACCATGTCCTCACCACTTCGCATCGGCATCATCGGCGCAGGCGGCATGCTCCGCTACCACTCGGCCGGCTTCCTCTCCGCAGGCGCCCAGATCATCGCCGTCGCAGATCCCAACGAGGCCGCAGCCCAGAAGGCCGCCAAGACCTACAACATCCCCGCCGCCTACGGCGACGTCGCCCGCATGCTCAAGGAGCAGCCCGATATCGATGCGGTCTCGATCATCGTGCCCAACCGCTACCACGCCCCGCTCGCCCTTCAGGCCCTCAAAGCGGGCAAGCACGTCTTCTGCGAGAAACCGCCCGCCCTGAGCGCCGCCGAAGCCTCCCAGATGTGCAAGGCCGCCGCCAAGGCGGGTCGCACGCTCATGTTCAACTTCAACAACCGCGCCCGCCCCGAGGCCTTCGCCATGATGGACTACATCGCCTCGGGAGCCGTCGGCACCATCCAGTCCTGCCAGGCCAAATGGATACGCCGCACCGGCATCCCCGGCTTCGGCGGCTGGTTCACCACCAGGGCCCTCTCCGGCGGCGGCCCCCTCATCGATCTGCTCCACATGATCGACCTGGGGCTCCACTTCATGGGGTATCCTGACCCTGAATACGTCCTCGCCCGCACCTACGACGACTTCATCACCGACAAGTCCTTCAAGGGACCCTGGGGCATCCCGGATGTCGAGAAGGGCGTCACCGACGTCGAGAGCGCGGCCCACGGCTTCATCAGCTTCAAGACCGGCCAGTCCCTCTCCTTCCAGGTCTCCTGGGCCGAGATGAACAAACGCGAGGAGGTCTCCGTCACCTTCCAGGGCACCAAGGCCGGTGGTCTCGTCCAGCGTCTCTTCGGCAGCGACGGCCTCGACAACACCGCCCTCGACGCCTGCGAGCTCTACGTCCAGGAAAACGGCCGCTCCGTCAACCGCAGCATCGTCGTCCCGCCCGACGAGACGATGGGGCGCACCCGCTCCGCCACCAACTTCGTACGCACAATCGCTGGCACCGAGGCCCCCCTCAACACCCCCGAGCAGGCCCTTCGCCTCATGCGCATCATCGATGCAGCCTACGCCTCCGCCCGCACCGGCAAACCCCAGAAATGCTGAGAACCCCATGAACCTGAAACGCAAACTCCGCATGGGCATGGTCGGCGGCGGACGCGGTGCTTTCATCGGTGCCGTCCACCGCATGGCCGCCGCCCTCGATGGCAAGATCGAGCTCACCGCCGGTTGCTTCTCCTCGGATCCCGCCAAGTCCAAACTCTCCGGCGAGGACTTCTTTCTCGATCCCTCCCGCGTCTATTCCAGCTTCGAGGAGATGGCCACCAGGGAGGCCGCCCTGCCGGCCGACAAGCGCATCGACTTCGTCAGCATCGTCACGCGCAACAACACCCACTTCGCCGTCGCCAAGGCTTTCCTCTCCGCAGGTATCAACGTCATCTGCGACAAGCCCCTGGCCTACTCGCTCAAACAGGCGCGAGAACTGCGCAGCCTCGTACAAAAAAGCGGAAAAGTCTTCGCACTCACGCACAACTACACCGGCTACCCCATGGTCAAGGAGGCCCGCGAATGGGTTCGCAACGGCAAGCTCGGTAAAATCCTCAAGGTGGTCGTCGAATACCCCCAGGGCTATGCCATCACCGCCCTCGACCAGCAGGGCGACGGGGCCATCTCCAACTGGCGCATGGACCCCTCCGTCGCCGGCATCTCCAATTGCATGGGCGACATCGGCACCCACGCCGAAAACCTCCTGCGCACCATCACCGGCCTGCACATCTCCGAACTCTGCGCCGACCTTTCCACCTTCATTCCCGGCCGTCCTCTGGACGACGACGGCAACTGCCTCCTCCGCTTCGAAGGCGGCGCCAAGGGTGTCCTCTACGCCTCCCAAATCTCCAACGGCGACGAGAACAACCTCAACATCCGCGTCTACGGGACCAAGGCGTCCCTTGAGTGGTATCAGGAACACCCCAACGAGCTCATCGTCAAGGCGGTCAACCAACCGCGCCAAATCCTTCGCCGGGGCAACTCCTACCTCTCCCCGATCGCCCAAAAGTACAGCCGCACCCCCTTCGGCCACCAGGAGGCCTTCATAGAGGCCTTCGCCAATGTTTATCTCGCCGCAGCAGAAGCCATCGCCGATGAGGTCTCCGGCCGCAAACTCAAGAAAAGCTACGACTTCCCCACCATCGACGACGGCGTCGAAGGCATGGCCTTCATCGAGACCGTCGTCAAAAGCTCCTCCAAAGGTGCCCGCTGGCTGAAGTTCCCCAAGCTCTGACTCCGCCCCTTTCTCTGCCCTCCAAGAACACAAGAGCCCGCAACACACCGGGCTGCCTGTTGGTGTGACACCGACCCGCCCACTACACTTGGTCATCCCCGCCTACAACGCGGGCAGAGAACTCGCAGCCTTCCTTCCCGAACTTCTGGCAACCCTCGCCTCCTCGGGTAAACAACACCAGATCCTCGTCGTGGATGATGGGAGCGCCCCCTCCGAGGCCGACTCCATGCGTGCTTCCTGTAACGAGCTTCGTCGCGCCTACCCAGCCCTCTTGCCCTTGCTCCGCATTCCGGAAAATAGCGGCAAGGGCGCTGCCATCCGTCTCGGCTGGAGCCAGGCCCCAAAAGAAAACTCCCTGGGCTTCGTCGACGCCGACGGCTCCACCGCAGCCTCCGAAGTGCTCCGCCTCTGGGACGCCCTCGCCTGCGCCACCTCACCCCTCTGCGCCGTCATCGCCTCCCGCAAACAAGCTCCAGACCGCAAAGTCCACTACCACCTCCGCCGCCATCTCATCGGACGGGTCTTCGCCTTTCTCGTCGAACGCCTTTTCCACCTCGGTATCCACGATACGCAGTGCGGCTGCAAATTCCTTAGCCCAGAAGCCTACATCGCTGTTGGTCCCCTCCTCCACGAAGACCGTTTCCTTTTCGATGTCGAACTCCTCGCCGCCCTGCGCCAAGCCCAGGCCAGGATCCACGAAATCCCAATCGACTGGCGCGATCTCGGCCGCAGCACCGTGCGCCTCCACCGAGAAATCCCCCGCATGGCCCTCGGCCTCCTGCGCCTCCACCACCGCCTCGAGAGCCCCCCTGTCCACCCCTAGCCCCTCGCCGTCCACCGCGTCCACCGCATCCACTCCGTCCACCAAGTCCATCCTGCCCGCCCACCCCAAGCCCCTCAAAAAAACACCCCAGACCACCCCTGCTGAAAACCTGTCAACTTTTTGTCTAGAAACCCATCAAGCCAACTGGCTTAGTGACGATAGCACACACTGAAACCATAACCCCTTGGTTTCCCTCTCGCCAGCGTCTCCCTATCTCTATGAGCCAGCTTCGTCTCCGCACCAAACTCTACTTCGTCAGCTCCCTGCTGATCGTAATCGCCATCGTCGTAGGCCTGATGGGCCTGCAGGGCATTCGGCAGACCAATCTGGGCCTGGAGACCGTCTACAACGATCGCGTCGTTCCCCTCAAGCAGCTCAAATCCATCGCCGACGACTATGCCGTCGCGATCATCGACGCCGTCAACAAAGCCAACGCCGGAATCAACACCGCTGAGAACACCCTCAAGGGCATCGAGGACGCACAGGACAACATCAAGCGCAACTGGGACTCCTACATGGCCACCACCCTCACTCCCGAGGAAAATCTGCTCGCCGCAGAGGCCTCCAAGCGTTTCGGTGCAGCCAATGCCGCAATCGAGAAACTGCGCACAAGCCTCAAGGGGAAAATCGGCAGCGTCGCAGGCACCCTCGATGAATTCGACGGACCCCTTTATCAGGAAATCGACCCGATCAGCGGCAAGATCACCGACCTTGTCGACCTGCAGCTCCGCGTGGCCAATGAAGAATACGTGGCCGCCAAGGGTCGCTATGAACTCCTTCTGAAAATCACCATCGCCTTCATCGTGGGCGGCGTGCTCGTGGGCGGAGGTCTGAGCTGGCAGGTCACTCATACCGTGTCCACCGCTCTCACCTCCATCAGCGGTGAACTCACCTCCGGTGCCTCACAGACCACTGCCGCTGCCAGCCAAGTCTCCTCCTCAAGCCAGACCCTCGCCCATGGTGCGAGCGAACAGGCCTCCGCCCTCGAGGAAACCAGCGCCTCCCTGGAGGAACTTTCCAGCATGACGCAGCGTAACGCGGAAAGCTCCCGCAAGGCCCAGGAAACCGCCAGCGCCACCCGCAACTCTGCCGACAAGGGTGCCGACCAGATGCTCTCCATGCAAAAGGCCATGGACGGCATCAATAGTTCCAGCCAGGAAATCACAAAAATCCTCAAGACCATCGACGAAATCGCCTTCCAGACCAACATCCTCGCCCTCAACGCAGCCGTCGAGGCCGCCCGCGCAGGCGAGGCCGGTGCGGGTTTTGCCGTCGTCGCCGAGGAGGTCCGCGCCCTCGCCCAGCGTTCCGCCCAAGCCGCCAAGGAGACGGCCTCGAAGATCGAAACCTCCGTCCTCAACAGTCGTCAGGGCGTCCAGCTCAGCACCGAAGTCTCCAGCAGTTTCTCGGCTATCCAACAGGAAATCCAGGAACTCGAAAAGCTCGTCAAGGAGATCGCCGTCGCCACTCAGGAACAGAGCATCGGCCTTCAGCAGATCAACAAGGCCATCTCCGATATGGACAAGGTCACCCAGGCCAACGCCGCCGGGGCCGAGGAAAGCGCCAGCGCCTCCGAAGAGCTCTACGCCCAGTCTGAATCTCTCCGCCACAGCGCCGTCCACCTCGAACAGATCGTCTACGGAAGTTCCCATCAACCGGAGACCAATCCCGCCACCCTTCACCCTGGAGCCTCCTCCCACCGTCTTCAGCACGCCTGAAGAAGTTCTTCGCCATTAGACCCCATCGGTCTTCTCGTTTCCAGGCCAACGGTTTCACTCGTGGCAGAACTTCAGCCCCCTCCGTAGTTCTGCGCAGAAGGCCCTGCGTAAATAGTTCATCCGCAAGGTCGATATCTATGGCTGCACCGTGGTTGAATAAACAACTGTGTGCCCTTTCTTTATGAGCGAATGGACCATCGCCAGACGCATTCTCCTTGGAGGCGGAATTATCCTGCTCCTCCTTCTCGTCGTGGGTCTTTTTTCACTCTTCAGCGTCTCCAGGCTCAAAAAAAACACCGAGACCATCAATAACGACAGCCTGCCAGGCATCGTCTCCATGAGCACCGTCGCGGAATGTCTTTTCAAGGGGCACATCGCCAGCCTTATGGCGGGACAGGCCGAAACACCTGAAAATCGGGTCAAATTCACCGCCTATGCCAACGAACAAGCACTTATCGTGACGGCAGCGCTCGAAAACTATGAGAAATCCATTTTTGTAGAGGAAGATCGGCAAAATTTTGCGCAACTCAATACGCTCCGTGCCAAATACCTCGAGGCGCGCAAAATGTATCTGGAAATGCTCAAGGAGGGACAGGACGCCCAAGCCATCGATTGCCTGGCCGAACGTCTCGACCCCGCGTTTGCCCCTTACCGGGACCAGGTATCCCTCGTGCTAAAATACAATGCGGACAGTGGCAGGAGAACCGCCTCCGCCTCCCTCGCCACCGCCTCCCAATCCCTCTGGGCTGTCGGCATTATGGTGGTGGTTGCCTTCGTCATCGCCGTGGCAAATGGCTTTTTCACCATCCGAGGCATCAACACCGCCCTGAGCAGCGTCGCCAGCTCCCTTGCGGACGCCTCCGCCCAGGTCGCCTCCGCCTCCGCTGAAGTCGCCGGCGCAAGCCAGACACTCGCCCACGGCGCCAGCGAGCAGGCCGCCGCCCTCGAGGAGACCAGCGCCTCCGTCGAGGAACTCTCCAGCATGGCCAAACGCAACTCGGAGAACTCCGTCAGCGCCCAAAATCTCGCCAAGGAGACGCGCGCCATGACCCATCATGGGGCCCAGCGCATGGA
>JFJP01000319.1_pt1 | contig 14641 bp, 13 predicted proteins | sample 431651 | NCBI WGS metagenome assembly JFJP01 (sample SAMN02602958, study PRJNA72255) | Microbial mat metagenome, whole genome shotgun sequencing project. | biome: fresh water; feature: sink hole; material: water; isolation source: purple microbial (photo- and chemosynthetic) mats found in...
GTTTGTCTTCGGCTTCACGGTATACGAGGGCTTCGAGGGCGTGAAGGCTGAAAAACGGGGTATCCTGGATCTGCCGAAAAAGGGGGAGCGGGTACTGGGGGGACACGCCGTCCTGGCCGTGGGCTACAACCAGAAGACCAAGCGTTTCCTGATCCGGAATTCCTACGGGTCTGGCTGGGGAAGGAAAGGCTATTTCACCATGCCCTTTGCCTACCTCCTGGATGAAGATCTGGCGGCTGATTTCTGGACCATCCGCGATGTCATGTGATCCGCCCCGCTGGAGTCCGGTTTCCGTGTCAGCGGGGTATACTGGCATGAATCCTTGACGTTCCCTGGACGAGCAAACAAAATGGACTTGGGGTCCAAAAAATGGTAAAGAAACGAGCATCCAAGCCTGCCGCGGTTCCGCTTGTCAGCGCGGCGGTCCGGGCTCTTGCTGTCCTGGAGCGACTTTCCCGCCAGAGGATCATCGGCCTGGAAGAGCTGTCCCGCGAGATCAAGCTGGCCAAGCCGACGGTCTACCGGTTCCTGTTGACGCTGCAGGAACTCGGTTATGTCCGTCGGGCGGACGGTGATCGCTGGGCCATCACGCTCAAGCTCTTCAATGTAGGCTCCCGGGCTCTTGACCACCTGGACCTGCATTCCGCTTCCCGTCCCATCGCCGAGGAACTGGCGGAGGAGCTGGGAGAGACGGTCCATATGGGAGTCCTGGAGGGAGATTCGGCTGTCTATGTCCTGAAGATCGAGTCCCGCTACACGATCCGCATGTTCTCCCGGGTGGGCCGACGCATCCCGCTGTACTGCACGGCCATCGGCAAGGTCCTGCTGGCCTTTGCCCGGGAAGAGGATCGTGAGTCGGCCTTGAAGGGAGTCCGCCTCCTGGCCTTCACCAAGAAAACCCTCTCCACCCGCGCTGCCCTCTACGCAGAACTGCAACGCATCCGGGAACAGGGCTTCGCTCTGGATGACGAAGAGCATGAGGAAGGCATTCACTGCATCGGTGCCCCTATCTTCGACCATACGGGTTCTGCGGTGGCCACGATCTCGGTCTCCTGGCCCGGCTTCCGCTACGGGCGCGGGGAGGAGAGCGAAAAGATTGACAAGATCAAGGATGCTGCGGCCCGCATTTCCGCCGTCCTGGGATACTGCCAGGAGACGGAAACCTGCTGAAGGGTTTGGGATAGGCCCCTGGGCGGGATTCCAGGTGTCCTGGCCATGGCCTGCCTGCAACGGAAGGTGTGATGTCAGCACTTTCCACAACAGCAAGCTGGGCATCTCCCAGGAACTGGTGGAGCAGGCCACCCTGGGCGCCCTTCGCGTTCAAGGACTACGCAGCCACGGACATGTTCTTCGCCGGTGACTTCCTCAAAGGGGCCATTCCGGAGTTTTCAAGTACTCGCTGAGCCTTGCCTTCTATTCCAGGAGGTCACGGCGGTCTTCCGGATTTCCAAGGTGGTTCCGAATTCCGCCATGCCGATTTCGGCCGCGCTCATGGTGCTCTATTCTCGGAGCTCTGCCGGTCCAAGGCGGGCTCGAACTGAGGGGCGGCCATCCTCCCGGGACTGCTCCTGGTCCAGCGGGGATGGGCTTCCAGGAGGAATAGCATAAAATGAAATAATGTTTCAAAAAAATCTTGAGACCCCTGATCGGTGGGTGTAGAGTTCGCATAGTCAGGTTGGAAGAACCAGTCTCCAGATCGATCCTTTCCGCTCCACCCAACTCATTTGTCACCGGTTCCAGGACCGGAAACCCCAACAGGAGGAAGCCATGAAGTTGAACCGCGTCATACTCAGTCTGCTGGTTGGGCTGAGCATCGTCACTGGAGCGGCCGTGAAGGCTCAGGCCCAGACGGTGCTCAAGCTGGCGGAAATCCACGTCCAGGGCTACCCCACGGAGCTGGCGGACGAAGAATTCGCCAAACTCGTCAACAAGTACACCAATGGCACCTTGAAGGTTGATGTCTTCCCAGGCGGGCAGATCACGTCCGATGAGAAGGTAGCTATCGAGCAGGTCCAGATTGGTGCCGTTGCCATCGCCCGGGTATCTTCGGGGCCTCTCGGCGCTTTTAATCCGCAGATGAACGTGTTCGGCCTGCCATACATGTTCGACTCGAAAAACCATATGTGGGCTTTCCTGAACGGCCCCTACGGCCAGAAAATGCTTGCCGACCTGGCTTCCTCTCGCATGATCGGCCTTTGCTGGTACGACGGAGGTGCCCGCTCCTACTACGCGAAGAACACGATCACCAAGTTCGAGGACCTTAAGGGCCTGAAGGTCCGGACCATGGCTAGCCCACTCATCATGAAGATGGTGGAAGCCATGGGCGCCAATCCCGTTCCCATGTCCGTGGGCCAGATCTTCAGCGCCCTGCAGACCGGCGTCATCGACGCTGCTGAGAACAACCCACCCACCCTGCTTTCTCAGAACCACTATCAGGTTGCCCGAAACTATCTGCTCACGGAGCACCTCCGTCTTCCCGAAGTCCTTTTCATGAGCAAGATGGTGTGGGACCGCCTCACTCCCGCCCAGCAGAAAGCCATCCGTAAGGCCGCCGTGGAGACAGTGGCCTTTCAGCGTGTCAAGTGGGACGCCTTTGAGGTTGAGGCTTTGAACAAGGTCAAGGCGGCTGGCGTCACCGTCACGGAGGTCAAGGATTTCACGCCCTATCGGAATTCCGTGAAGGCTCTGGTTGCCTCCGAGGCATCGAAGTACATTGAGACCCTGAAGGCGATCGACGCAGCCCGGCCCAAGAAGTAGGTTCACAAATGCAGTGAGGAGCCCTTCTGGGTCCCTCACTGCGGCTGGATACGCCCCGTCAGAGGAATCATGCATGAGCAATCAACCAAGCGGTCTCGCCCGTTTCTTTCTCCGTGTCGACAAGGTCATTGAAGGATTTGCCATCAGCTTGCTGATCGCAATGATCTTCATCGTCTGCATCGCGGTCTTCACCCGCAAGATAGCGAATTTCGTATTCCCCTGGTCCGAGGAAGTGACCCTTCTCTGCCTTACCTGGTTCACCTTCATGGGCATCGCGATCGGTTTTCGCGAACGCCTTCACATCGGCATGGACATGCTCGAAGGCTTCTTCTCCAAGAGGACCCTCGATATCTGGGATCGCTGTATCGACGTCTTCATCTTCTTCTTCGGGCTCTATCTCGTGATCTACGGGTGGGAGTTCTCCTGGATGATGAAGGACTCGATCCTGGCGGCCACGGAGCTGCCCAACATGGTGCAGTACGTTGTCATGCCCATCACCGGTGTGCTCACCTGCATCTACTCGGCCCTGCAAGTGCTAGGCAAGGATCTGCGCCGGTACAAACACGTCGAAGAGGAGATCAAGCGCGATGATGCCTAGCATGCCCAGCGACACCGTCGCCATCTGGATTCTCAGCACCACTTTCTGCGCGCTGCTGCTGCTCCGGTTTCCCGTCGCCCTGACCCTGGTGCTGTCCTCTCTGGCGACCGTCTTCTATCTCCAGATTCCCGTGGTGGTGGTTGCCCAGCAGACCCTGCAGGGAATCAATTCCTTCTCTCTCCTGGCCATCCCCTTCTTCATCCTGACGGGGCAGCTTCTGGGAGCAGGCGGACTCGCCAACCGCATCGTGGCCTTCGCCAACGTCTTCGTCGGCCGGCTTCCGGGGGGCCTGTCCGTGGTCAACTCCGTGGCCTGCATGATCTTCGGGAACTTGTCCGGATCGGCCGTGGCGGATACCTCCGCCATCGGCTCGGTGATGATTCCCATCATGAAGAAGAAGGGCTATCCCGCAGCCTATGCCGTGGGCGTGACCATCTCCTCGGCCATCCAGGGCGTGGTGGTGCCCCCGAGCCACAACCTGGTGCTCTATTCCATCGTGGCGGCCGGCGTCATCGGAGGGATCTCGGTTTCGAAGCTCTTCCTGGCGGGTATCATCCCGGGCTTCCTGCTGCTGAGCACGCTCTGCACCGTGGGCGTCATCATCAGCATCAAGAATCATTACCCCAAGGGGGATCCCGTCGAGCGCAAGGAGATTCCCAAGATCCTGATGCACGGATTCCTTTCCCTGACGCCCGCCATCATTATCCTGGGTTCCATCATCAGCGGCATGGCTACGGCCACCGAGGCGGGCGCCCTGGCTGTCGTCTACTCCTTCTGCCTGGGCTTTTTTGTCTACCGGGAACTCCGGCCCAAGGACCTGTGGCCCGTGCTGGTCCGGACTTTCCGCATCGTGCTGATGGTGTTCTTCCTCATCGGCGCTTCCGGGGCCTTCGGCTACGTCATGAGCATCCTGCGCCTGCCCGACCTCATCACCCAGGCCTTCCTGGCGGTTTCGCAGACCCCCTGGGTCGTGCTCCTCATGATCAACGTCCTCCTGCTGATCCTGGGCGGGCCCATGGATATGGCGCCGATGATCGTCATCCTGACGCCCATCCTCCTGCCGGTCTGCATGAAGCTGGGCATGGATCCCATCCAGTTCGGTCTCGTCCTCATCTTCAATGCCGGCATGGGCTTGCTCACGCCGCCGGTGGGGACAGTGTTGTTTGTGGGCTGCGCCATCGGCAAGGTGGATGTCAATACGGGCACCAAGGCCATGATGCCCTTCTTTCTGGCCATGATCGTGGTGCTGTTCATGATCACCTATGTGCCTCTGTTCACCATGTGGTTGCCAAGCTTCATCAAGTGAATGTCTCCTGCAAGCAGAATGGAAAAGACCCCGTGCGAGCGGGGTCTTTTCCGTGGGGATCGCTGATGCAGCGTGGGAATCAGCGGTCGGTATACTTGTCGATGGCCTCCCACAAGCCGTTGAGATAGGCGACACCCAGCGCCCGGTCGTAGAGCCCATAGCCTGGTTTGCCGGTCTCGCCCCAGATCATGCGGCCATGATCGGGCCGCACATAGCCGTCGAACCCGACGTCATGCAGTGCCTTGACGATGGCGGCCATGTCCAGGGAACCACAACCGCTCAGGTGAGCCGTCTCCTCGAAGTCTCCCGAAGGCGTGATGCGGATATTGCGAAGATGGGCGAAGTGGATGCGTCCCATGGCTCCGAATTCGCGCACCAGCGCCTCGACATCGTTCTCCGGTCCGGCCCCGAGGGAGCCAGAGCACAGGGTAAGACCGTTGGCCGGGGCATCCACCAGCTTCAGGAGCCGGGCCAGATCGTCACGATTCTTGACGATGCGCGGCAGGCCGAAGATCGGGCGCGGTGGATCGTCGGGATGGATGGCCATGGCAATGCCCGCGGTTTCCGCCACGGGGATGACGGCTTCCAGGAAGGTGGCTAGGTTGCGCCAGAGCGCCTCTTCCCCGAGGGAGGCATAGGCGGCCAGCAGGCACTTGAGCTCACTGGCCTGGTAGCTGGCGTCCCAGCCCGGGAGCGAGAGGCCCTGACTGGCATCGATCTGATCGACGTCGCGGGTGCTGAAGGCCAGCGTCGTCGAACCGTCCTCCAGCCTCTGGTCCAGCGTCGTGCGGGTCCAGTCGAAGACCGGCATGAAGTTGTAGCAGACCACCTTCACGCCGGCTGCGCCCAGATTGCGGAGATTCTGCTGGTAGTTCTCGATCAAGCCGTCGCGGCTGGGCCGGCCCAGCTTGATGTCCTCATGCACGGGGACGGACTCTACCACTTCGAACGCCAGGCCGCTGGCTTCGATCCTGACCTTGAGGGCAAGGATCTTTTCCAAGGGCCAGATGGCGCCGGGGGGCACATCGTAGATGGCGGAAACGACTCCATGCAGACCTGGGATCTGGCGGATGTATTCAAGACGCACGGGATCGGCTGCACCGTACCAGCGGAAGGACATTTTCATGGCTGTGCTCCTGTGGGAATCAGGCTCTTAGCAGATGCAAGGCGAAGCCGCCCAGTTCCAGGTCCAGGTAGATCGACTTGAGGAGCCCCTTGTCGCTCTTGGCGGTTTCGGGCCTGGTCGCGATGCTGGCGGCGGCGAAATAGGCCACGGCGCGTTCCACCTGGTTGCAGTGGATGGCGATGTGCCCCTTCTCGCCCAGGAAGGGCATCTTGGTGATCTCGATGCGTTCGTCCAGGAAGATGGAGCCCGCACCCTCCCTGGACTTCAGGCCGAAGAGGCCTGCCAGGACCCCTGTCATGGTCCGGCAGGAGGCTTCGTCCTGACCGTTGATGCCGAGGTGGGCGAAGGAGAACCCGTGGAGGGCGAACACGGCTTCCCTGCAGAGGCGTTCCACCGCCTCCCACTGCTCGGATTCCACGAGGTCCTGTTTCACCATCCAGGAGCCGCCGATGGCGAGCACCTGGGGCCGACGAGCGTATTCGCCCAGATTGGCCACGTCGATGCCGCCTGTGGGAATGAACTTCACAGCACCGAAGGGACCCGCCAGGGCGTCCAGCATGGTCGTGCCTCCGGAGGCTTCCGCCGGGAAGAACTTCAGCACCTCCAGTCCCTGAGCCAGGCCTCGCGCAACGCCGTCCGGGTTCGTGACGCCAGGCAGGACCGGTACGCCCTTTTGCAGGCAATAGTCCACGACTTCCTGGACATAGGCCGGGCTGACGATGAAGCGGGCCCCGGCGCCGATGGCTCGGGCGGCCTGAGCCGCGGTCAGCACGGTTCCAGCTCCCACCAGGAGTCCCGGGATTTCGGCACTCATGGCCCGGACGGCCTCCTCACCGGCAGCGGTCCTGAAGGTGACTTCAGCCACAGGGATCCCCCCTTGCACCAGGGCTTTCCCCAAGCCCACGGCCTTCCTGGCCGAGTCCAGGCGGATGACGGGAACGATCCCGATATCTCCGATGCGTTGCATTACTGGGTCCATGACAGATCCTCCCAGAGCCAGAGGATAGCGGAAAAAAGAAAAAATGGACCCACGGTCCAAAAATAGATTGACTCCTGGGGGCCCCTGATAAAATGGACCGATGTTTCGGAATGTTGACAACTCCCGGCGAGGCATTGCGGCTGGGACCAGATGCGCAAACCAGATAACCCTGCCAGAGGGGTTTCCATCCCCTCTCCCGGCATGTTTTTCGAGGTTCCATCCATGAAGAAAGTCGTCACCTTCGGCGAAATCATGCTGCGGCTCAAGTCTCCCGGCCACGAGCGCCTGTTCCAGTCCGCCTCCCTGGAGGCCCACTTCGGGGGGGGCGAGGCGAACGTGGCCACCTCCCTGGCCCTGCTCGGAGCAGAGGCGGTGTTTGTTTCCGCGCTCTCCAGGGACAGCATCGGGCAGGGGGCCCTGCGCACCTTGCGTGGCTATGGTGTGGATGTCAGCCGCGTGCGTCTCACCGGGGACCGGACGGGCATCTATTTCCTGGAAACGGGTGCCGATCAGCGCCCCTCCCAGGTGGTCTACGACCGCTTCGGCAGTGCCGCCTCTCTCATGAAACCAGGCGATTTCCCCTGGGCGGACATCTTCAAAGGAGCGGACTGGTTCCACTTCACGGGCATCACCCCTTCTCTCTCGCGAGGCGCAGCCGACGCCTGCCTGGAGGCCGCAGGAGCCGCCCGGGCAGCTGGTGCCAGAGTCTCCATCGATCTCAACTACCGCAAGAAGCTCTGGAACTACGGTGTCAAGGCTCCCGAGGTCATGCGCGAACTCGTGGCCCGGGCCGATGTGCTCATCGCCAACGAGGAGGATATCCAGCTGGGGCTCGGTCTGTCCGCCGATGGGAACCCTTCCGGCCGCCACCTGGAACCACAGGCCTACAAGGCTCTCGCGGCCAAGACCAAGGTCGAGTTTCCGAACCTGGGAATCGTGGCGATCACCATGAGGGAGAGTCTCTCCGCTGATCGAAACGGGTGGTCGGCCGTGCTGGACGGTTGCGAGGGTTTCCACCAATCGCGCAAGTACGCCCTGGAGGACATCGTGGACCGGGTGGGGGGAGGCGACTCCTTCGCCGCGGGCCTCATCTTCGGCCTGCTCGAGTATGGCGAAGAGAAGAAGGCCCTGGACTTCGCCGTGGCCGCCTCCGCTCTCAAACACTCCATTCCGGGCGACTTCAATCTGGTCAACCGGGAAGAGGTGGAGCGCCTTGCGGCCGGGGATGGCTCCGGCCGTGTGGTACGCTGACGCGCGCAGGAAGTGAGAGACACCATGAGCGACCTATTCTTCCCCGATGTTGCCCTCGATCTGGAGACGATCGAAGCGGACAGGATCTCCCGCAAGATTCGTGCACGAGGCGGGAGCCTCATGATGGTGGAGGTCTTCTTCAAGGCCGGAGCCAAGGGAGCGGAGCATCGACATGTCCATGAGCAGGTGAGCTACTGCCTCTCGGGAGAGTTCCTCTTCACCATCGAGGAGGAGACCAGGACCCTGCATGCGGGGGATTCGCTGTTTGTCCCAGCCTCGGCGCTGCACGGGACGGTCTGCCTCGCCAATGGCCGACTGCTCGACATCTTCTCGCCCCAGCGGGAAGACTTTCTCAAGGCTTGATCTGGAGGCTCCATGAAGCTGGAAACGCGGTATGCACACCATCCGGAGGACGTGAAGGCCTATGGCACGGAGGCCCTCCGCCACCATTTCCTCGTTGAACAGGTCTTCGTGACCGGCGAGCTGAAGCTGGTCTACAGCCATGTGGACCGGGTCGTCTTCGGGGGAGCCGTGCCCACCACCCAGGCCCTTGCCCTGGAAGGCGGCAAGGCCTTCGGTACGCCGAATTTCCTGGACCGCCGGGAACTGGGTGTCATCAATCTGGGCGGCTCCGGCCGGGTGGTGGTGGATCGCGAGGTCCATGCCCTGTCCAACGGGGATGGGCTCTATGTGGGCATGGGGGCCGGTTCGGTCACCCTGGAGAGCGAGGACCCCGCTCATCCGGCCAAGTTCTATCTCATGAGCTGTCCGGCCCATGCCACTTACCCCACGGTGGGCATCACACGGGCCACCGCGAATCCCCGGAAACTCGGGTCCCCCGAATCCTGCAATGTCCGGACGATCTATCAGTACGTTCATCCGGCCGTCTGCAAGAGCTGCCAGCTGGTCATGGGGGTGACGATCCTGGAACCTGGAAGCGTCTGGAACACCTACCCCCCCCACACCCACGAGCGGCGCATGGAGGTCTACCTCTACTTCGGCATGGCGCCGGAGACCCGCGTCTTCCATTTCCACGGGCAGCCTGCGGAGACGAGGCACCTGGTGATGGCCAACGAGCAGGCGGTGATCTCGCCCTCCTGGTCCATCCATGCGGGCGTGGGCTCCGGCCCCTACTCCTTCATCTGGGGCATGGCGGGCGAGAACCAGACCTTCGACGACATGGACACCCTTGGCCCCAACGATCTCCACTAGAGGACACACCATGACCGGCATACTCGACGCATTCAGACTGGACGGGAAGGTGGCCATCGTCACCGGTTCGGAACGCGGACTGGGACGAGGGATGGCCGTGGCGCTCGCCCAGGCGGGAGCCGATATCGTGGGCGTGACCTATGTGGCCGCCGCCCCGGAAACCGAGGTCGCGGTGCAGGCCGCTGGGCACAGGTATCTGCACGTGCAGGCGGATCTCATCAGCACGGAGCCCGTGGCGAGGATCGTCGAGACAGCCATCAAGGCTTTCGGCCGCATCGACATCCTGGTGAACAACGCGGGGATCATCACCCGCAACGATGCCGTCGCCTTCACCGAGCAGGAATGGGACGACGTCATGAACGTGAACCTCAAGACCGCCTTCTTCCTCTGCCAGGCCGTCGCCCGGCAATTCATCGCCCAGGGTTCCGGGGGCAAGATCGTCAACATCGCCTCCATGCTCTCCTTCCAGGGCGGGATCCGGGTGCCTTCCTACACGGCCTCGAAGAGCGGGATCAAGGGCCTGACCATGCTCATGGCCAACGAGTGGGCCAAGCACCGCATCTGCGTCAATGCCATCGCGCCCGGGTACATGGCCACGGACAACACCGCCCAGCTGCGGGCGGACGAGCAGAGGACGGCGGAGATCCTGGGCCGCATCCCCGCAGGTCGGTGGGGCCTGCCGGAGGACCTGGGCGGCGCCGTGGTCTTCCTGGCCTCGCAGGCTTCCGACTATGTGAATGGATACACCCTGGCCGTCGATGGCGGCTGGCTTGCTCGATAGGAAACGCCATGATCTCCACCAGCCCGCAGGGACCCGTCAGGATTCTCCAGTTCGGGGAGGGCAACTTTCTCCGGGCGTTCCTGGACTGGATGGTGGATCGCATGCGGGCGGAGGCTGGGTTCCAGGGCTCCGTGGGCCTGGTGAAGACCATCCCCGGGCCCTTCAGCGCCGACTTCGAGCGCCAGGGCAACGCCTACACGGTGGTGGTCCGGGGCCGGGCGGCCGGGCAGGTGGTCCAGGAGCGGACCCGCATCGACGTCATCTCCGCACGCTACAACCCCTATGAGGATTTCCAGGGCTTCCTGGAGGCCGGGGCGAATCCCGAGGTGCGCGTCATCGTCTCCAATACGACGGAGGCGGGCATCGTCCTGCAGGAGAGCGACCGGGCCGAGGACTGTCCCGCGTCCTCCTATCCGGGCAAGCTCACCCAGTTGCTGAGGGCGCGGTATCTGGCCCTGGGCGGGACCAGGGCGTCCGCCCTCTTCATCATCCCCTGCGAACTCATCGAGCAGAACGGTCAGACCCTGCGGACCTGCGTGCTGAGCCATGCCAGTGGCTGGTACGGGGATCCGGCCTTCGAACGCTGGGTCTCCGAGGACTGCACCTTCGTGGATACCCTGGTGGACCGCATCGTCTCGGGCCATGACCCGGCAGCCCGGGCGCAGCTCCTCGCTGAGACCGGCTTCGACGATGGCCTGCTGGCGGTGACGGAACCCTACTACCTCTTCGCGATCCAGGGCGCGGAACGGGAGGACCTGCTCCCCTTCCGGAAGGCCGGGCTCAACGTGGTGTGGACCCATGACATCTCCCCCTATCGCCTGCTGAAGGTGCGCATCCTCAACGGAGGCCACACCTTCCTGGCCATGGTGGGGACCGCGCTGGGCGTGCCACACGTGCGGGCCTGCCTGGAGCACCCGGACCTGAAACCGGCGCTCGAAGGCCTGTATGCCAGGGAGATCGTTCCGGCTCTTCCCCTGCCCGAGAGCGAGGGCGAGGCCTACGCGCAGACCATCCTGGACCGCTTCGACAACCCCTTCATGGAGCACAAGCTGGAGAGCATCGCCTTCAACACGGCCTCCAAGTGGCGCGCCCGGCTCCTGCCGAGCGCCGTGGATTTCGCGGCGAAACAGGGCCATGCCCCCGCCCTGGTCTCCTTCTCCATGGCCGCCCTGATCCATCGCTACACCACGGTCGAGAACATCCAGGACGAGGCCGCGGTGCTGGCGGGCTTCGCGAAGCTGAAAGCACAGGCCGGGAGCGATCCCAGCCTGATCGTGCAGACCGCCCTTGCCGATGCCTCCCTCTGGGGCGGACCCCTCCCCCACATCGCCGGATTCCCGGAGGCCGTGACGACGGGTTTCCTGGAGATCCGGTCCCTGGGCATGCTGCCAGCCCTCCAACGCGCAGTCGCGCGGTCGAAGGTGGGAGTCAACTCGTGAAGCGCCTGGTCCTCCTGGATGCGCGGGATTCCGTGGCCGTGGCGGTGGACGGACTGGAAGCTGGCGAGTCGGGGGAGTTCACCGGGGCCAGGCAGGGGGTCGGCATGGCTGCGCTCGAAGCCATTCCGCGGGGTCACAAGATGGCTCTGGTCGAGCTCCAGACGGGCGCGTCCGTCATCAAGTACGGTCTTCCCATCGGCGTCGCGAAGGGTCCCATCGCCACAGGCGCCTGGGTGCACACGCACAACCTGGAATCGGGTCTCCAAGGGACACGCACCTACCACCCCTCCGCCCCCTTCCTCTGGAACGGGCGCGAAGAGGCCCTGCAGTTGCTGGCACGAGCGGGTGTCCCCAGCCACTTCCAGGGCTTCCGGAGGCCGGACGGCTCCGTCGGGATCCGGAACGAGGTATGGGTGGTTCCCGCTGTGGGCTGCGTCAACCGCACCGCTGAGATCGTGGCGGAACTGGGCCGCAGGTCGTTCGGACTCGAGGCCTGGGCCTTCACCCACCCCTATGGCTGCTCCCAGCTGGGCGGGGATCTGGACGCCACCCGGCAGATCCTGGCGAGGCTGGCCTCCCACCCCAACGCGGCGGGCGCCATCGTGCTTTCCCTCGGCTGCGAGAACAACACCCTGCCGGAGTTCAAGGCAGCGATGGGTACGGTTGACGAGAGCAGGATCCGCTTCATCCATCTCCAGGGGGTCGAGGACGAGCTGGAGTCGGCCCGGGAGGCCCTGGCGGCCCTGGCCCAAAGGGTCCAGGCGCAGGAACGCGTGGCGCTGCCCCTGTCGGAGCTGGTCCTCGGGCTCAAGTGCGGCGGCTCGGACGGTTTCTCGGGTCTCACCGCCAATCCGCTGGTGGGAAGGGTCTGCGAGCTTCTGGTGGCAGCGGGCGGCAGCGCCCTCATGACCGAAGTGCCGGAGATGTTCGGGGCCGAGACCGAGCTCATGGCCCGGGCCTGCAGCCGGGCCGTGTTCGAAAGCGAAGTGCGGATGGTGAACGCCTTCAAGGACTACTTCCTCGCCCACGGGCAGGAGGTCTACGAGAACCCTTCCCCGGGGAACCGGGAGGGGGGCATCACCACCCTGGAAGAGAAGTCCCTGGGCTGCATCCGCAAGGGGGGCACGGTGCCCGTCATGGATGTCCTCGCCTACGGAGCACGCCTGCGGACCCAGGGGCTCACCCTCATCTCCGGGCCCGGCAACGATCTGGTTTCCTCCACGGCGCTCACTGCCGCAGGCGCCCAGGTGATCCTCTTCACCACCGGCCGCGGCACGCCCTTCGGAGCCCCCGCGCCGACCCTCAAGATCGCCTCCAACATCGACCTGGCCACCCGGAAGCCCCGCTGGATCGACTTCGATGCCGGACGCGTCCTCTCCGGCGCCTCCTTCGACGACCTCGCCATCGAGCTGTTCCGCGAAATCCTGGCGGTGGCGGAAGGGAAGCCCACCAAGGCCGAGCAGGGGGGCTACCGAGAGATCGCCATCTTCAAAGACGGAGTGACCCTATGAACCCCTTCATGAACGCCGACTTCCTGCTCCCCGATACGAGTTCCAGGGAGTTGTTTCACGGCTACGCCGCGTCCATGCCCATCATCGACTACCACTGCCACCTGACGCCGGGGGATGTGGCGCGGGACTCCCGCTTCAAGACCCTCGCCCACGCCTGGCTGGGGGGCGACCACTACAAGTGGCGCGCCATGCGATCCAATGGCATTGCAGAAGAGGACATCACGGGGCACGAACCCGACTATCGCACTTTCCTCGCCTGGGCCAGGACCGTCCCGCGCCTGGTGGGGAACCCGCTCTACCACTGGACCCACCTGGAGCTGCAGCGCTACTTCGGCATCCAGGACGTGCTTTCCGAGAAGACCGCTCCCATGATCTGGGAGGCCTGCAACGCCCAGATCGTGAAGCCGGAGTTCGGCGCCCGGGCGCTTCTCACGCGCATGAAGGTGCGCGCGGTCTGCACCACGGACGACCCCGCCGACACCCTGGAACACCACCTCGCCTATGCTGCCGCGAGGCAGCCCGGCGAGCCCGTGATGACGCCTAGCTACCGGCCCGACAAAGCCCTGGCGGTGGAAGCTCCCGCAGTCTGGAACGCCTACCTTGAGCAACTAGCGGTGTCGGCGGATCTCTCCATCGGCTCGTTCCGCGATCTGGTGGCGGCTCTCGACAAGCGGCATGCCGCCTTCCACGCGCTGGGCTGCCGGGCCTCCGATCATGCGCTGGTGGCGCCCCTTGCGACCTTCGCGACGGCCCAGACCCTGGAGGGCACCTTCGCGAAACTCCGGAAGGGGATCCAGCCGACCCAGGAGGAGGCGGAAGGCTTCAAGACCGCGCTCCTGCTGGAGGTGGGGCGCATGAACGCCCGGCGTGGCTGGGCCATGCAGCTGCACCTGGCGGCCATCCGCAACCTCAACACCCCGATGTTCCGGCGCCTGGGGCCCGACACGGGCTACGATGCCGTCAGCGACGAGAAGATCGCCCGGAACCTGGGCGCGTTCCTGGACGCCCTGCAGCGGGAAGGGCTGCTGCCCAAGACGATCCTCTATTCCCTCAATCCCCACGACTACGAGGCTCTGGGCACCATCATGGGCTGCTTCCAGGATGGCAGCCTGCCCGGCAAGCTCCAGCTGGGTTCCGCCTGGTGGTTCAACGATCACATCGAGGGCATGCAGCGCCAGTTGGTGAGTCTCGCCAACCTGGGGCTCCTGTCCCGCTTCGTGGGCATGCTCACGGACTCCCGGAGCTTCCTCTCCTTCCCCCGCCACGAGTACTTCCGCCGCATCCTCTGTGCCCTTGTGGGCGGTTGGATCGAGGCGGGCGAAGCCCCGGCCGATTTCGAGACCTTCGGCGCCATGGTCCAGGACATCAGCTACCGGAACGCGAGGGACTACTTCGCGATCCCGGGGGTGGAGGACTGAAAAAGACCTCCCACCAAGAGCACCAAGGAAGCACTAAGGGCACCAAGAAAAGCTCGAGAGCGATTATCGGTCCCTTGGTGTGCTTGGTGTGCTTGGTGTTCTTTCTTGGTGTTCTTGGTGGTGAATCCGTTCCACAGCAATGGCTTCGAGCCAGTCTGGAAGCTGTGCAAGAAGGCGGGTCATGATCTCCCGGGTGCGCTCCAGGAAGAGGCCGTGGTTGCCGTAGGCCTCGCCGCCCTTGGAACCCACCAGATCGGACACGC
>JFJP01006436.1_pt1 | contig 14641 bp, 13 predicted proteins | sample 431651 | NCBI WGS metagenome assembly JFJP01 (sample SAMN02602958, study PRJNA72255) | Microbial mat metagenome, whole genome shotgun sequencing project. | biome: fresh water; feature: sink hole; material: water; isolation source: purple microbial (photo- and chemosynthetic) mats found in...
GCCATGGCGCTCGTCGCGCATGCCATGCACCATGGCACAGCGCATGGATTTCAGGGCATGTCCTAGCTTGCACTGAAGCTCAATTTTCTCCAGCAAAAAGCCGCTTTCGCCCACTTTCATGGTGTACGGACATTTTTTAAAATCCGTCCAGCGCCGGTACAACTGCAGCAGCAGCGGTGTCAGGGTCTCGGTGTTTGCCGTGTGGGAACGCACACCAGCCAGGGGCGAAATGACGTCGTAGAGAATTTTGCCGTCATCAAAATCACCCCAAGTCGCGATCAAAATCTCATGCGGCAGGTAAAACTGCATCTCGCCTTGCAACCAGATCAGCATGTCAAAGTGGGTTTTAACCTTTACCGCTTGTGAAATGACTCGGTGGTAGTGGTGAATGTCTGCAGCAGCGGTAGGGGGGTAGAAAGACAACAAAATGGAACAACCCAGAACGAAATTGAACACCTGACTCTACTTTTACAGCACGTAAATGGGTATCCCCCATTTGGGGGATATTTCATGGCAACCACAACACGTGAACGTGAAATGTCAAGCTCTGCGGGCCACCAGACAGCGCCAGTGTTTGAAGATCCGGGGTTTCAGCGTTTTGCATAGTCCATTGGAACTATTGCTCGATCGGGTTCAGCCCATCAAAATGGTCTGTTCCTTCTGACATCCGACTTGGACCCCGCAGACCATGAACTCACACTTTGCAGAACTCGAACCCGATGTCGAACCCCTGGGCAACGTCAAGGACTTTGTCAACGAATTCATCAGCGCCGTCAGTGCAGGCACCCTGCTTGAGGGCTTTACCCGCCGCGAGACCCTGTTGCTCAGTGGTTACCTTGAGTGCTTTGGGGTGCCGCGCCACGCCACCGTGCTGCGTGAAGGCGACGAAAGTGACTTTTTTGCCATTTTGGTCACCGGTGGTGCTGTCATCACCAAACTGCACGACGGGGCCCAAAAAATGATCTGCGCCATCAACCCGGGCGACCTGATTGGCGAAATGTCAATGATTGATGGCCAAAAGCGCTTTGCCAGTTGCATCACCACCGTGCCCAGCGACTTTGCGGTACTCACCTACGACAAGTTCAAGGCTCTGCTGGCAGACCACCCGCGACTTAGCAACAAGGTTTTGCTGGCCCTGCTGCACACCACCACCAGCCGCCTCAGCCGCGCCACCAAAGAGTTGTTGCCCAACCTGGCCGACTTCGGTTTTGTCTGAGAAAGCCGCGCCTGGGTTGATTTTTCTGGCGCCATCTGTGGGCCGAAGCACCAAATTAGTCTGAATGGACTATTGGCACGGGTTTACCCTGCACTTAGTATCCGTGTACAGATATCTATATGGGCTATTGCGGAGGTGCCATTCCATGCAATTCACTACATCCATCAAATTCATCGCAGCCGCGGTCCTGTTGACCGTCAACGCTCTGGCTGTGCCCGAACCCGAGTCCTACGCCATGCTGTTGGCTGGCCTGGGTGTCATGGGGGCGATTGCCCGCCGTTGCAGGGTCTGAGTCCTGGCGGGTTGGCCTAAACTCCATTCAAGAGAGGCGGCCATCCGCCTTTTTTTTGTTTCTAGCGGCATGATCCTTGCTCTCTCCTATTTACTGTCACCAACCCAAGGTCAGCGGGCGGTCCAACCGTTCAGCCATGTTTAAAAGCTCACCATCACTTTCAGCAGGCGCGCTCTTCAAGCGGTCTGACCCCCACTTACTGGGCAAAGACAACTTGCTCAGCCTGTTCGAGGTGTCTGTTAGCCCACTGACCATTGTGCTGTCGTTGTGGTTTGCCGCCTGGTACTTTGACGGCGAGGTCACCGCGCCCTATTTGTTGCTGTCGGTGCTGGTATTTGCGCTCACATTCCCTGGGAAATCGCGTCTGCAGGTGTCAAAGTCGGCCATGGTTGCCAATGTCGCCATTGACTGGGCCTTCATTGCTGGCCTGCTAATTTTCATCGGCTGGGCCACCCGCTATAGTCGTGAGTTTTCTGACAACATCATTGGTTTGTGGCTCTGGCTGGCACCTACTTCTGAGCTGGCGGCCTGTCTGGCGCTGCAAAAGGCAGCGCCTTGGCTGCTGAAACTGCAAGGCCCGCAGCAGCGCACCCTCATCGTCGGCATGAACGAGCAAGGCCTGGCGCTGGCCAACAAAATCATGGCAGCCCGCTACACCCGCAAGGAACTCATCGGTTTTGTAGATAGCCGCGAAACCAGCCGCCTGAACACCAGTAACATGCCACCATTGCTAGGCAAGCTTGACCAGCTAGCCAGCCTGGTCAAGGCGCGGCATATCCAGCTCATCTACCTTTCTTTACCCATGGCCTCACAGCCGCGCATCCTGAAAGTTCTTGACGAACTCAAAGATACCACCGCCTCAGTTTATTTTGTGCCAGACATGTTTGTCACAGATTTGATTCAGGGCCAACAAAGCACCGTCTGCGGCATGCCCGCTATTTCGGTGTGTGAATCCCCGTTCAAGGGTAAAAACGGCTTCATCAAGCGCATCAGCGACGTGGTGCTGTCACTGCTTATTCTGACGCTGATCTCTCCGCTGCTGGTGGCCATTGCCATTGCCGTCAAAGCCACCTCACCCGGGCCGGTCATCTTCAAGCAGCGCCGCTACGGGCTTGATGGGCAGGAAATTCTGGTTTACAAGTTCCGCTCCATGACCTGCACCGAAGATGGTAACCATATTCAACAGGCGCAAAAGAACGATGCGCGCATCACCCCGCTGGGGGCCTTTTTGCGCCGCTCCTCGCTGGACGAACTACCCCAGTTTGTCAACGTACTGCAAGGCCGCATGAGCATCGTTGGGCCGCGGCCCCACGCTGTGGCCCACAACGAGCTGTATCGCAAGCTGGTGAAAGGTTACATGGTCCGCCACAAGGTCAAACCCGGCATCACCGGCTGGGCGCAAGTCTGCGGCTACCGTGGCGAGACCGACACCCTTGAGAAAATGCAAGGCCGCATCGACTTCGACCTTGATTACCTGCGCAACTGGTCTTTGCAACTTGACCTGCACATCATCCTCAAAACCGTCCGCCTGGTTGCCAAAGACCAAAAGGCCTACTAGGCATGACGCGTCGCCCCCTGTTGCTGCCCACCCAGCCGGCCCGGCTACTACCCTGGCTGGCGGTGCTGGCCAGTGCGCCCGCCTTGGCCCAGCCCATCCAGCCAGACACCTGGGCGCTCAAGGCGGGCTACACCCGCCTGACCGACAACAACCTGTTTCGTCTGCCCGACGCGGCCAACGTGCTGGCCCTCACCGGGCGTGACAGTTCCAGCGAGCAAATTGGCGTGGCCACGGTGGGCATCTCGTTCAACAAAGCCTACAGCCTACAGCGCGTGGAACTGGATGTGAGCCTGGTGGACTACCGCTACCAAAACTTTGACTACCTCAGCTTCACCGCGCGCAACTACACCGCCGCCTGGCGCTGGAGCTTCACCCCGCGCCTGCGCGGCAGCCTGACCTCTGACCGCCAGGAAACGCTCAACAGCTTTTCAGACTACCAAGGCGGCACGGTGCGCACCCAACGCAATCTGCGCACCGACAGCGCTACCGGGTTTGATGCCCTGTATGAGGTCACCGGCGGCTGGCGTCTGCTTGGCGGCGTGTCGCAGCGTAAGCAGGTCAACGAACAAGCCCTGCTGGCTGACAGCGACTACAGTGCCCGCTCCGCCCACCTGGGCGCGCGGTATGACTTTGCCTCTGGCAGCACGCTGGGCGTCAAGGCCACCGCCTCCAGCGGCAGCTACCTAAACCGCAGCCTGTCAGCCACCGGCCTGGTGGACGACGGATATGACCAGACTGACGCTGAACTGCGCCTGCGCTGGGTCATTGGCGGCCAACTCACTGCCAACGCCAACGTCGGCTACGTGCAGCGCACCCACCCGCACTTTGGCCAGCGCGACTACAGTGGCAACAACGCCGGTTTAGGTGTCAACTGGAATCTCTCTGGCAAAACTGCCGTCTCCGCCAACCTATCTCGCCAGTTGGGCAGCTATCAGGCCAGCTACGCCAACTACAGCCAGACTGACAAACTCTCGGTCGGCCCAAACTGGCAAATCAGCGCCAAAACCTTTTTGGGTCTGCGCCACGACATCGCCCAGATTGACTACCTTGACGCCCCTGGCGGCGCCTCGGCCATCAGCCGCCAGGACACCCTGCGCGACACCACCCTGTCTGCCGTCTGGCAACCCACCCGCGCGGCTACCCTCAACGCCTCGTTCATCAACGCCAGCCGCTCGTCCACCCTGGCCGGTCTTGACTACCGTAGCCGCGTGGTCACCTTGTCGGCCAATTACACCTTTTGATACCCGCGCACCATGACATTCACCTGCCCAAACATTGGTCTTACCCTGATCGCCGCCACCCTGGCCCTGAGCCTGGCCGCCTGCAGTAAAAAAGACGACCAACCCGCCGCTACCCAGGTAGCCGTCAAAGTGGGCTCTGAAGAAATTTCGGTGCACCAGATCAACCAGGTGCTGCAGCGCACCAACACCACCGGTGCCACGCCTGAAGCCGTGCAAAAGCTCAGCCGCGAGGTGCTTGAAAAATTGATTGATCAGCAGCTCGCCATTGACCAAGCCACTGAGGCCAAGCTGCACCGCTCACCTGAGGTGGTGGCACAAATTGAAGCTGCACGGCGCGACATTCTGGCCCGTGCCTACCTGCAAAAACTCACCGCCAGCCTGCCCAAGCCGAGCCCAGAAGAAGCCAAAACCTACATCGCCGCTCACCCCCAACTGTTTGCCGAACGCCGCATCTACTCCCTGCGTGAAATTGTGGTGCCACCCAAGGCAGGCACTGAGAGCGTGGCCGACCAATTTCGCAGCCTGCTGGCTGCCGGCAAAACCATCGACGACATCGCTGCCGCCCTGAAAGTGCAAGGCATTGCCTTCAACTCTGGCAACGCCACCCGCACCGCCGAACAACTTCCGCTGGACATGCTGGCCCAACTTGCCAGTCTGAAAGACGGCCAGAGCCTGGTGGTGGAAGCCGCCCAGTCGGCCACCCTCGTGACCGTGGTGGCGTCGCAACTGGCACCGGTGGCTGAGGCCATGGCCATGCCCCGCGTCGAGCAGTTCCTGGCCAACCAGCGTGCTGGCGAAGCCATTACCGCTGACATCAAGCGCTTGCGCAGCGCCACCCCCATCACCTACATGGGGGAATTCGACAGCAACTCAGCCAGCTCTGCCACGGCAACTTCCAAGGAAAATGCGGCTCCAGACCCTATATCAAAAGGACCTACAGCTATAGAAAAAGGAGTAGCCGGACTCAAGTAAGCTACGCTGACCCGCACGCTCCTCCCCTTGGATCTACCCTTCCCTCACCGCCCATGCCCACTCTACACCCCCACCTGACACCCGTTTTGCTTGCTGCCCTGGTCGCCTTGGGCGCTCTTGGTGGCCTGAGCCCACAGGCACAGGCGCAAGCGGCATTGCCAACCCAGGCCCAAGCCCAATCAGACTACCCGCTAGGCGCCGGAGATGCGCTGCGCATCCAGGTGTTTCAAAACCCCGACCTCACCATTGAAACCCGCGTCTCAGAAAACGGCTCCATCACCTACCCGCTGATTGGCGCGCTAGAACTCGGTGGCCTGTCGATTGCCGTGGCCGAGAAAAAAATTGCCGATGCCCTGCAAAAAGGCGGCTTCATCCAGAAGCCACAGGTCAATATCGTGCTGATTCAAATTCGCGGTAGCCAGGTGGCTGTGCTGGGCCAGGTCAACCGCCCGGGGCGCTTTCCACTGGAAACCACCAACACCCGCCTGAGCGACATGCTGGCCATGGCCGGCGGTGCCACTGCTGCCGGTGACGACGTGGTCATCGTCACCGGCACGCGCGCCGGGCAAGCCTTTCGCAAACAGGTTGACTTTCCGGCCATCTTTCTGGACGACAAGGCGCAGAGCAACCTTGTGCTACAAGGCGGCGACAACATTTATGTCAGCCGCGCACCGGTGTTTTACATCTACGGCGAGGCCCAGCGCCCGGGGGCTTTTCGCATCGAGCGCAGCATGACCCTGATGCAGGCCCTGGCCATCGGTGGCGGCCCCACCGCGCGCGGCTCCGAAAAGCGCCTGCGCCTGCACCGCCGGGCAGCAGACGGCAGCACCCAGATCATCGAACCCCAGTTGACCGATGCCGTCTTGCCTGACGACGTCATCTACGTCAAAGAAAGCCTATTTTGAACATTGTGGGAAAGACCAAAGCGACACGCAGTGCGCGTGCTCTGTCCCCAACCAATTGAGTGATTTCATGACCCTGCAACAATTCCTCCTCATACTGCGCGCCCGTTACCGGGTGGCGCTGCTGGCCTTTCTGGTCACCGTGGCCACCACTGTGGCTGTGAGCTTGTACTTGCCCAAGCAATACACCGCCAGCGCCGCCGTGGTGGTGGACGTCAAATCCCCCGACGCCGTCACCGGCATGATGCTGCAAGGCCTGATGGCCCCCGGCTACATGGCCACCCAGGTCGACATCATCAACAGCGACCGTGTAGCCAAAGACGTGATCAAGCTCTTGAAGCTCGATGCCAGCCCCGCCGTGCAACAGCAATGGCAGGAGGCCACCGAGGGCAAGGGCCAGCTCATTGACTGGCTGGCCGCCCTGCTGCAAAAAAACCTCGATGTCAAACCCAGCCGCGAGAGCAACGTCATCAACGTCACCTACACCGGCACCGACCCCGACTTTGCCGCCGCCCTGGCCAACGCCTTTGCCCAGGCCTACATCAACGTCAATCTGGAACTGCGCCTGGCCCCGGCGCGGCAGTACGCCAGCTTTTTTGAAGAGCAGACCAAAGCCGCCCGCAGCAAACTCGAAGCCGCCCAAAAGGCCCTGTCTGACTACCAGCAGGCCAACGGCATCACCTCGGTGGACGAGCGGGTTGACTTCGAGACCGCCAAGCTCAATGAGACCAGCAGCCAGCTCACCGGCATTCAAGGCCTCACCACCGACAGCCAGAGCAAGCGCCAAAGTGGCAAGGCCGACACCTTGTCCGAGGTCATGCAAAGCCCGCTGGTCAACGGTCTCAAAGCCGACATTGCCCGCCTGGAGGCCAAGCTCATCGAGAGCAGTGGCAACCTGGGCAAAAACCACCCGCAAACCCAGCGCTCTGAGGCCGAGCTGGCCGCCCTGAAAGCCCAGCTGGAGGCCGAGGTCAAAAAAATCAGCAGCTCTATCGAGACCACCTACCAGGTGGGCAAGCAGCGCGAGGCGCAGCTGCAAGGCGCCCTGGCTGGCCAAAAAACCCGCGTCCTGGCCCTGAACAAACAGCGTGACGAGCTCAACGTGCTGCGCCGCGACATTGAGTCTGCCCAGCGCACCTTTGAGGTGGTGAGCCAGCGCGCCTCGCAAACCAACATCGAGAGCCAAACCACCCAGACCAACATTGCCATCCTCAACCCCGCCACCGCGCCAGCCGAGCCGTCCAAGCCCCGCGTGTTTTTGAACATCCTGGTGTCCATCTTTTTGGGCACGCTGCTGGGCGTGGGCCTGGCGCTGATGCTGGAGCTGGCCAACCGGCGTGTGCGCAGCGCGCAAGACCTGGCTGAGGCGCTGGGCTTGCCTGTGCTGGGTGCCATCAGCAGCGCTGCAGGCATGTTCAAGCACGCTGCCCAAACCACCCTCACCCAAACCGCAACCACCGGGGCAAGCGCATGAACACCGTTACCAGCATTGCCCCGCATCTGCACACCCCCATGGCTGGAGCCAGGTCGATTGGCGACATTTTGGTGAGCACCGGCCGGCTGACTGCGGCCGATGCCACCCGCATCCTGCAGCGCCAACAGCAAGACCACAGCCAGTTTGGCGACGCAGCCATTGCCCTGAACTTGCTCACCAAGGTGGATATTGACTTTGCTTTGGCAATGCAATTCAGCTACGCCTACCTGTCTGAGCAAGACACCAGCCTGAGCCCCGAGCTGGTAGCTGCCTACAAGCCCTTTAGCCGCGTGGGCGAAAACCTGCGTGCTGTTCGCAGCCAGCTCATGCTGCGCTGGTTCAATACCGACCCCGAGCGCAAGGTGCTGGCCGTGGTCAGCCCCGGCAAGCAAGAGGGCCGCAGTTTTATGGCTGCCAACCTGGCCATCGTCTTTGCCCAGCAAGGCCAGAGCACCCTGCTGATCGATGGTGACTTGCGCGCCCTGCCGGGCAAAGGCCAGCAAGCGCTGTTCAAGCTGGGCAAAAGCGCGGGCTTGTCTGGCGTGTTGGCGGGCCGTGCGGGTCTGGAAGCCGCCTTGCCCATACCCGGCTTGCAGGGCCTGGCCGTGCTGCCAGCGGGTGCGGTACCCCCCAACCCCCAGGAGTTGCTGGGCCGTGCGGCGTTTGGCAGCCTGCTGCATATGGCCAGCCAGCAGTTTGACGTGATCATCATCGACACCCCAGCCGGTGGCGACTACGCAGACGCTGAAATCATGGCCGCGCGCGCCGGTGCAGCGCTTCTGGTAGCACGCAAAAACAAAAGCCTGTTGCCACAGACCACCCTGCTGGCGCGCCGACTGCAAGACAGTGGTGTGGCCCTGGTGGGCTCGGTGTTGAATGATGCTTAACGCTGGCCGGCCTGGGCCTGATAGGCAGCCTGGCACGCTGCCGCAAAGCCAAGCTTAAATCCCCGATGATGTTCGACGGCCGCAACCTGATGGGAAAGGGCTAGAGGCTAATTTGGCGTCAACGTTGTTGATGCCCAAAAGCGACTCAATGCCTGCGTACTAGCGTTGTGGCGGGGGCGTTTTGGCTAAATTCCTGGGTGACTTGGTTTGGGCCTGCGTGAGGGCGTCCTTGATTTTTTGGCTGTCATTGGTGCGCAAGCCGTCTGCCAGGTCGCTGGCAATGGCTGCCCGGGAGATGGCGTAGATCTGCAGCGCGTCCAGCGCTTTGGCTGACGGCGCGGCAGACCCTGGGTGAGCGGCGCGCATGGCCTCAAAGCTCTCAAGGTAGCCCAGGGTGACCGTGGTCTCGATGCTGCCCGCCAGTTGCTCAAACGACAGGTTGTGCTGGCGGCCAGCCTCCAGAATGGTTGCCCAGTTTTGGCTGATGCGCTGGTCGTCCTGTAAAAACTGGCGCACTGCATCACGCGCCTTCAGCTCTTCACCAAAGCGGTACAGTGGTGGTGGGATCCGCGCAATCAGCACAGCCAGCGCCAAGGCCAGCAATCCAGCTGCTGACCAGCGGGAGCGCGGGCTGCAGCTACTGCCCTGGGCCCAAGGCTGCGCCAGCAGGGTGCCAAGCAAAGCCCCAGCGGCGAGCCCGCCCGCATGCGCCGCGTTGTCTATGCCGGGAATGACCAGCCCCATGCCGAGCATGACCAAGGCAAAAACGGACGCAGCGCCAAACAGCCAGCGGAATTCACCACGGTCCACCTGCTGGCGCTCGCGCCACAAAAACACCAGCAGCGCACCATACAGGCTGAAGATAGCCCCGGATGCACCGCCCGACACTGCCTGGTTGCCCTGCACCACCAGCGACAGAAGGTTGCCCGCCATACCGCTGAGCACATAGATGGCGGTAAACCGCAGGCGCCCATAAACGCGCTCAACCAGCCGGCCAACGTCCCACAGGGCCCAGGCGTTGAGCGCCAGATGCACCACGCCAAAATGCATGAACATGGCGGTAAAGAGCCGCCACCACTGCCCGTCTTGGGTGGCGGGGCCAAAGTTGGCCCCCAGAGCTAGTTGCACGGCCACATTCGAGTGCCACCACCCGCCGCCGTAAACGGCTGTGGCCAGAAACACAACAACATTGAGGACAAGCAGCAGGCTGGTGACAGGAGCGTCACGCGGGCGGCTGCGCATCAGGTCAGTCAGATAGATCAAGGGCTCAGGTACCTTCAGAACAGCACTTCAAGGGGGTCCCACCCGCGAGATGCGGGGTACAAAGGGTAGCCCAATAGTGTGACAGGCGCGCGGTTAAAAGAGCGCGGGCAGGCACAGACACGATTTCTACACATGACACAACTACCATGGTCTGCTGTCATACAGCTGTAGCTTTCATTACCACGCAACAGAAGCTGATTTGCTATTTTTGAAATAGCTGCTAGCCGTTATTTTATAAGGGATACATACCAATATGACTCAAATCCAGATGAGCCAGCTGATCAACCGTACTGGCGTGGCATTTGGCACCAGCGGCGCCCGTGGACTGGTTGCCAACATGACCGACGAGCTGTGTTACGCCTACGCCAGTGCTTTTTTGCAAACCGTGGCCAAGGGCGCCATGGCGGTGGTGCTGGGGCATGACCTGCGCCCCAGCAGCCCGCGCATGGCAAGTGCCTGCGCTGCGGCCATCAGCGCGCAGGGTGCACTGGTGATTTATGCCGGGGCGCTGCCCACACCGGCGCTGGCTTACTACGCGGCGAAGCTGGGGGTACCAGCGGTGGTGATTACGGGCAGCCACATACCGTTTGACCGCAACGGTATCAAGTTTTACCGGGCTGACGGCGAGATCAGCAAGGCAGACGAACAAGCCATCCTGGCAGCCACGGTAACCGTGCCCGCCGACCTGAACCCAGCCGCCCTGCCCGCGCCAGACGCCCAGGTGGCTGCGGCCTATGTGCAGCGCTACACGGCGTTTTTTGGCCCCCACGCGCTGGCCGGGATGTGCGTGGCGGTGTACGAGCATTCCAGTGTGGGGCGCGACATCATCGGGCAAATTTTGCAGGCGCTGGGTGCCCAGGTGCTGCCATTGGGCCGCACCCATGTGTTTGTACCCATCGACACCGAGGCGGTGCGGCCCGATGACATTGCCCAGGCGCAGCAGTGGGCAGCACAACACCGGTTCGATGCCATTGTGTCGACCGACGGCGATGCTGATCGCCCGCTGGTGGGAGATGAGCGCGGCCAGTGGCTGCGCGGCGATGTGGTGGGCATCTTGTGCGCACAGTTTTTGCAGGCCGAGGTGGTGGTGACACCGGTCAGCAGCAACACAGCTGTAGAGAAGTGTGGCGCGTTTGCCCAGGTAACGCGGACCCGCATTGGCTCACCGTATGTGATTGCGGGCATGCAAGCAGCGCTTGACTTGGAGCCACCTGCCGGACCCGTGGTGGGTTACGAAGCCAATGGCGGTTTTTTGCTGGGTAGCAACGTGCATCGCAACGGCTGCAGCTTGCAGGCGCTACCCACGCGTGATGCGGTGCTGCCCATGCTGGCACTGCTGAGCCTGGCGAACCAGCGGGGCTGCAAGTTGTCTGAACTGTCGGCCGAGTTACCCGCGCGTTTTACGGCCAGTGACCGCCTGCAAGACTTTGCCACCGACAGAAGCCGTGCGCTGATCCACCGCCTGCAGGCTGATCTGGAAAGCCTGGCGACCACGCTGGCACCAGGCGCCGGCAACGTGACAGCCATTGACCAGACCGACGGCCTGCGCGTGACGTTTGCCAACCAGGACATTGTGCATCTGCGCCCCAGCGGTAACGCCCCCGAGCTGCGCTGCTACGTTGAGGCACACACCGCAGAAGTGGCCAAACAGCTATGTCACACCTGCCTGCAACGGGTTAGTTTGCTATAGATGTTATATCTATCGGCCCTCTATGGATAAGGGCTAGAGTCCAATTTTTTATATGAAAGTAATGTAATGGCAAAAGGCATGATTTTGGCGGCAGGGCAAGGCTCGCGGGTGCGCCCCCTGACCAAGGATTTACCCAAACCGATGGTGCCGATTCTGGGCAAGCCGCTGATGGAGTACCAGATAGAGCAGCTGGCGCACCACGGTGTCAAGCAGATCATGGTGAATGTGGCCTACCACCACCAGAAGATTGAGCGCTACTTTGGCGACGGCCACCGCTGGGGGGTGGAGATAGGCTACTCGTATGAAGGGGTGCTGGCCCACGGCGAGATTGTGCCCCGCCCGATGGGCTCGGCCGGGGGTATGCGGCGCATACAGGATTTCAGCGGTTTTTTTGACGAAACCACGCTGGTGCTGTGTGGCGACGCGCTGATTGACCTGGACATGGGCGCCGCTCTGCAGGAGCACAAAGAAAAGGGCGCGCTGGCCAGCCTGGTGGCGCTGGAGGTGCCACGCGCCGAGGTGCAGTCCTACGGCATTGTGGTGGCCGAGCCTGGCGGGCAAATTGTGTCGTTTCAGGAAAAGCCGACACCGGCCGAGGCCAAGTCAACGCTGGCCAGCACGGGCATCTATATCTTTGAGCCAGCGGTGCTGGCGCTGGTGCCGCCGGGGCAGGTGTACGACATTGGCTCGCAGCTGTTTCCAAAGCTGGTGGCCGACAAGCTACCATTTTTTGCGCAAAGCCGGTTTTTTAACTGGATTGACATTGGCCGGGTGAGTGATTACTGGTCGGTGTTGCAGCGGGTGCTACGCGGCGGCGTGGCAGGGGTGCACATGCCGGGCCGCGAGGTCAAGCCGGGCGTGTGGGTGGGGCTGAACACCAGCATTCCCTGGGATGCGGTGACGATTGAGGGGCCGGTGTACATCGGCTCAGGTGTGCGCCTGGAGCCGGGCGTGAGCATTACCGGACCGGCCTGGATAGGCCACGGCAGCCACCTGCGCACGGGTGCCAAGGTGGTGCGCAGTGTGCTGTTTGAGTACACCCGCATTGCCGCCGACATGCGTTTTATTGAAATGATTGTGTCGCCTGACTACTGCGTAGACCGCCACGGCGACACCCTGTACCGGGGCGATGAGACCGCGCAGCTGAGGTGGGGGGACGCCCGGGCTTGAGACTCCCCCCCCGAAGCAGTCAGGCCACGCTGGCTTGGCTGCGGCGGCGGGCAAACCCACCGACCAAACCCAGACCAGCCAGCAGCATGGCCACGGTTTCAGGCTCGGGCACTGCGCTGACGGTGAACTGGGCGCCGATGAAATTGAACCCGGGTACCGATCCTGCAGCCAGCAGGTTGTAACTGCCTGCTGCCAGATTGGAGAAAGTAAAGTGGTCACCAGACACGTTTACCACGGTTGTGACGGATGAAACTGTGTTGACGGCAGACACAGTTTCAAAGGTCACCGTCGGCAAGGCAATCTGAGGACCTGTCGCAAACGGGATAAAGCTTGCGTACCTCAGATCTCCTGAAACCTCAGAGGCAACACTCAAGCTGAAGGTCGGAAGCAAACCGTTTGCAAAGGACGCATTTGTAAACGCACCTGTGACGTAGACAGGGTTGGTGGCGATGACAGGTCCTGTGACAGCAGCATTGGCAGCAAGTGAGCTCAGTGCGATAACAACTGCGCTGGCGAGTTTTTTGATCTTCATGGTTTTACTTTCAGTTTTGACGCAAATCAAGTTTCAGAACGATGGGCGTATCTTATGGGCGGGCATGGCACTGGTCCATAGTCCGTTTAGCCCACCCAATCAACAATTTCTGAAACAAAGAGCGCCAAACACACCCCTTTTGTAGCTGCACAAGAGGTGATGCCATCCCAGACCGCTCGAACCACATTCAAAACCTGTCTCGAACCTGATCAGGGTTTTCGGCAATGAAAAACGTCACAGAAGATTCATATTAAACAGTAATACTATTTATACCGTTAAACACATGGGGCCAGCATGCACAAGCTTTTCTCTTTTGCAAGATCAGTACTCGCGCAGCTGGGGACATTCAGCCATCAGCGCCAGATGGGCTTCATCACAGCGTCAGAAATCGCTTTTGTTGACTGGCCCGAGGCAGCACAGCATCCGGCCTTGCTTATGCCTTCTTTTTACGACGTGCAACAAAGCCCAACAAGCCCAGGCCAGCCATCAACATGGCGTAGGTTTCGGGTTCGGGGACAGCGGTGACAGCGAAAGACGCTTTCCAGTTGCTTGTAGCGAATTCGTTGTTTCCTGCGGTCCAGTTTGAAGCGGTCGAGATGGCCGACAGCAGTTCGGTTTTGGAGCCGGTGGTTATGCCGCTGTAGTACCCATCATCAAAGTTGCCCACGTTGAACATGGTGCCCGCAGCAACTGAGAGAGCCCCTGGCACGTTGGTGGTGTGGGTGCTGTCTGAAACGGTCGGCGCCGCGATGATGCCGGTACTATGGGCAAACTGCAGACCATAGATGAGGCTGGGGCTGCTCTTCGAACCTTCATAGGCGAAGATCTGGTCGCCGTCGTTGGACAAACTCATTCCCACGCCACCAAACGTACCCGTACTCCAGGAATTGGCCCCTTTGCCGGAATAGGTCACCACAGAACCGGCAGCCAGATTACTCGCGAAGCTCCAGGTCAGGGGACCACTAGCATTCAAATGCTCGGTGGAGCGAAATACCGTATCTTCCCAAGATGAATCGGTAAAGTTAATGGTGGTGTTGGCCGCAATGTCGGTCAGCGCCACCCAGGCAAAGTTGTCGTCGCCGTCAGCGTTGTAGCCGATCACGGCGAGATCGCCAGTGGTCAAGGCTGAGGCTTGGGCTGCTGCGGCCACCAGGGCGAGTGCTAGCAAGGATTTTTTCATGTTGATTCTCTGTGTGAAATGACAGGATCAGCCTTGGCTACGGCGGCGGGCAATGCCACCCATGAGCGCCAGACCAGCCAGCAACATGGCATAGCTCTCAGGTTCCGGCACAGCGGTAATAGCGGAAACAGAGATGTTGTCCACGCGCAGCTCGGAGGTGTAGCTGGAATCAACGACATCAACCACGCCCAACACTAAAGAAACTGCACCCGTGGTGTCTGCGGTGTAGGTGTATTCAATGCCGCTCCAGCCCCAGTTGACTTT